>Ga0209542_10003949_pt1 | contig 31115 bp, 30 predicted proteins | sample RifCSPhighO2_01_FD_184028 | JGI IMG/M metagenome (GOLD analysis project Ga0209542, IMG submission 184028) | Soil microbial communities from Rifle, Colorado - Rifle CSP2_plank highO2_0.1 (SPAdes) (version 2) | ecosystem: Environmental > Terrestrial > Deep subsurface > Rock core/Sediment ... | reverse complement strand
CGCTGCTGGTGCTGCGTTAACAACTGGTACAGTCACACTTGGTAACGCTACTATGACTGGCGCCGTCGTCGTTAACGGTGGTACAACTGCTGCTAACACCCTGTTTGCTGGTACCACCACTGGTTCCATCACTCTTGGCGCTGGCTTGACAACTGGAACATTGACACTTGGTGCCGCTGCGTCTACAACCGCTCAAACCATCATTAATGGTGGTCTAAGCGCCACGACAGCTGCTCCTAACCAACTGTTCCCGAACGTTACAACTGGTAACTTGTCCGTTGGTCAAGGCTTGACAACTGGCGCCATCTTCATTGGTGGCGGCGTTATTGCCGCTGGCGTAGTCAATGTTGCCAACGGTACAGTCGCTGGTGGTGCCTCAGGCGGAGCCCAGACGATTAACATCGCTGGTGCCCTTGCTACAGGTGGCATCTCGACCATCAATATCGGTACCGCCGCTGCGGCTAATGTCGTGACTGTTGGTTCAACCAACGGTGCGGCATCACTTGCTCTTCAGGCTGGTACTGGTGCTTTGACAATCGGTGACTCAGCTGCCGCTCGCACCTGGAGCGTTGGTACGGGTGCCGCAATTCAAACCGTCAACATGTTCACTGGTGCCGCCGCCCATGTTATCGTTATTGGTAACGGTACGGCTGGTGGGGCCGCTTCAACCACGATCCACGCTGGAACCGGTGGAGCAAACCTGTTCACCACGGCTGATGCCCGAACGATCGCCATTGGTACTGGTGCCGCCGCTAACACTTGGAACATTGGAACTGGTGACGCTATTCAAACCGTCAACATGTTCACCGCTTCATCGGCTCATGTGATCATCATCGGTCACGGTACGGCTGGCGAAGCTGGCGCAACCACCATCCACGCTGGTACTGGTGGAGCTAACTTGTTTACCACGGCTGATGCCCGAACGATCGCTATTGGTACAGGTGCCGCCGCCCAGACTTGGAACATCGCCACTGGTGATGCTATCCAAACCATCAACATTGCCACTGCCTCATCGGCTCATGTGATCACCATTGGTCACAACACCGCTGGTGAAGCTAGTGCGATGACACTCGGTGTTGGAACCGGTGGATTCAATGTTGGTACCACGGCTGATGCCCGCACTTCCAGCATCTTGACCGGTGCCGCAATCCAGACCATTAACATGGCGACTGGTAATGCCGCTCACGTTATCATCATTGGTAACGCCACTGCTGGTGGAGCTGCTGCGACGACAATCCACGCTGGTACAGGTGGCTTGAACCTAGGTACAACGGCTGACGCTCGAACGATCGCCATTGGTACCGGTGCCGCTATCCAAACGGTTAACCTTGCTACTGGTAACGTTGCTAACGTTATCACCATGGGTGACATTACCGGCGCTCCTATCGGCACTGTCCGACTCTCGGGTGCGACTGTCACCATCCAAGGTGGACTCAACTACGCCGTTGACACCGCCGCTGACGACGCCTATCTGGTTGCGTTAGCTCCGGCTCTTACCGGCTATGTGGCTGGTCAGGTGGTCTTCTTCGAAGCCGTCACAGCTAACACTGGCGCCGCATCCTTGAATGTTAACTCCCTTGGGGTAATCACAATTCACAAGCGCGCCGCCACGGTACTTGCCGACAATGACATCCTGGCTGATGCTATCGCCATGGTGGTCTACGACGTTGACGGTGAATTCCAGCTGATGAATCCGACCGTTGAGTAGGTCTTAACTCTTAAGACACTCAAAACCAAAAAAGGGCTTCGGCCCTTTTTTGGTTTTGCTAGACCTCAAACAAAGACGATGTTAAAATTGAGTTACCAATGATAATTAAGATTCAAATTAGTAAGAATAGCTGGCGATGGTTAATTGTCTTACTACTGGCAGTTGGTTTGTTTTTTGGTGGGTATTTCTTCAGCCAATCAACTGGGTCGTTGGGACCAACCGAACAAACGACCGATCAGAAGAAAAATTACTACATCAGTTTCGACGACTACTACTACGAGGTACCGAAGCAAAAAACAGCCGATGATAAAATAATTCCCGGCGGTCAGTTTCTCTATAACTTTGGGGTCGCTATTAGAGCCAACACTCTTGACAGTCTCTTTGATGATGGGGCAATCGCTGTTCAGGCGCTAATTCCTTTGAATGGCGACAATCAAGCGTTTGAGCGTTATATAAATGAATCAGTCAAACCATCGGCTGATAGTACTTTTAAGGGTACGACAGAGGTAATATTCTCTGACCGTGAAAATGATCAAGTCAGAGCCGCGGAAGTGACCTCGAAGAAAGATGGGGTGGTAGCTCGTCGCCAGTACATTGTTAATTTGCCCCAATCAGTGGCTGTTATTACTAAAGATGATGGTGAGGCGTTCCGTGATATCGGGAAGTCCGTTGGACAAGCTTCGGCTAAGTTCTCTGATTATGAAAGGGTGAAACTGTTAGCATTATCACAGTCGTTTATTCTTAGTAATAGGATGTTTGAGGACCTATATCGTCTCGCTCACGATGACTTTAGGGGCGCCACCAGTATTGACGCCTTGAACCGGCTGGCCGACAAGTCTAAGGATATTTTTACTATGGAAGCTAAAATTTCTGGCGTTAATCTAACAAGCAAAGAGCTGACCGTCTCTATTATCTATGTAGATAAAGCTAAGCCAGCCAATAACAAAGCCGGGGTTCTCCAGTACTGGAAATCGGCCGGCGATTGGAAGCTAATCGCTCTTCAATTACCTAACGGGGTTATCACTGGGGCTCCCCAAGAACCAACGAAGTAGAATTGGTTGATGAGGCGTTGGCAATATGATATCTTACTAACTAGATGATTCGAAAGGCACTAGCATTTTCTGGGCGAAAAACACTGTTGGCAATTTTAGCATTACTGGTCATTGCCGGTATCGGATTGGTTGTCTATCAGACTAAAATCAAAAACACTTCTTCCTCCCCTCAATACCCCGAATACTTAAGCTTTGCTGGTAATTATGTCTTTACTGTTCCGGCTAACTATGTGGTGGACGACACGGCCAGACCCGGAGCGGAACTGGTTTACTCTGGAACCTTATCGGCCAAGACTCTTGAAGAGGTTTATACCGCTGGTGGAATCTCGGTCGAGCCAGTCAAGGACCTCGCTGATACCAATAGCAAATCATTTAAATCTTTTGTCAATGATACTTTTCTGCCAGATATCAAAGCCAACATCTCGTCTGACGTCGAAGTTAAATTTGCCAAAGTTAGGGGTTGGGACACGGCGCAGGTTGCTGTTAGTAAAGACGGCCAACCGATCCGTTTTTACTATCTAAAAAACGGTCAGCATCCGGCCGTGATTGTCGCGTCTAGAGAAAGTGGGGCTTTGAAAAAGATTGCCCAAACCCTGACTGATGTTGAAACCAGCGATCTAGCTACAGAACCAGAGCCGATTAAGACGTTGATTCGAACCACCGGTCAACTGATTAAAGATCAGAAAGCTCGCGAAATATATCTATCCTCAACCTCGGAATTGCAAGCTAAGAATAGTGAAGCCGAGCTGGTCAGCGCTCTCCGGAGCGCCGCCACCTATACCAAACAAAATACTACCGTCAACGGCGGTCTCTACGACGGCGACGGTTTTTCGGTAACACTGATTTTTGGTGCCAGTACAGCTAAGGACGCCCCTCCACCAACCTTTGGGACTCTTCAATTTAGTAAGTTTGAAGATCTATGGAAACTTAACGGGTTGACTTTGCCCTCACCAACGCCTCCGACAGAAGGTGCAAACAAGAAATTGCCGTAGGACAAGTCCAAAGTTCCTTGATAGATATTAGGCGATATGCTAATGTCAGTTAGTAATAAGAAATTGAAAATAACGAATGATGGAAGGTGGTAATTAGATTAATGAATAAGTTATTTCGCTCGTTACTGGTTTTGGTGGTGCTAGCAGTCATTGCTACTGGTGGTTATCTAGCTTGGCAGAAAAGTCAGCGCGAGAAGAACCAAGTTCAGTTGCTAAAAACTGCTAATGAGTCCTACCTTGACGATCAGCGGTATATTAGTTTTGGGACTGATTCTGACTATACCTTCGCCGTCCCAAAGTCCTATACCGTTTCCGAGTCATCAACTCCCGGAGTTAAGTTCCTCATTCCCGGAGGAGTTGATTCTACAACACTAGATAGCCCAGAAAAGACTTTTGACGCCTCTGTCGTGGCCATTGAAGCTATCAGCAATGTTAAGCCTTTTGACAATAAAGCCATCAAGAATCACGTTAAGAATACCGTTCTACCAGAAGTCAAGAAGACTGCTAGTGAAGACATCAAGACAGTCTATGCCTATACTGGCAAATACCGCTCGGCCACGATTACGGCCACTAAAGATGGTCGTCAGGTCCGTCAAGTATTCGTTTACGGCGGAGCCCGTCCCTATATGGCAGTCTCCGGTACTAAGAGTGATGCCTTTCTCGAGGTTATCAATACCTTAATTTCGGTTAACGACTCGAATATTAAAGACGATACCGCCCTTATTAAACCGGTTGTTACCGCTACTATTACTTTCTTGAAAGAGGGCAAACTTCAGCAGTTGTATGACAGTGCCTCCAGCGAATTCAAGAAGAAGGCTTCGTTGAATCAATTAACTAGTGCTGTCAATGACTCTAAAAACGACCTTAGTCGCGATGTATTGGTGCCTGGTGGCAATATCGCCGGCAACCAATTTTTCTGCACCCTATCATTTCAGCCCATCGAAAAAGACGGGAAGTCAACTCTTGGCTCGCTCAACCTAATCAAAGAGGATAATCAATGGAAACTCCAGGGGTTGACTCTCCCAACTTCTTCCACCCCATCCACCCCTACCCCCAAGAAGAAGTAGAGTCATCCCCCTGTCGGCTTGGCAGGAGAGTGATCGGATGTGCTACGCTATACCTAAGGAGGTAAAGATGTTTAGTCATAACAGAAAAGATAAGTCGTTTATGGCGGTGGCGATGCTGATGATTTTGGCGGGAGTGGTGATATTTGTCTTTGGAGTATTGGGTTGGTGGGTTAATGTTTCTGTCGCTCAAAACCTGATTGCTTTCCCCTCGCTCAAGGTGATTGGCGGTTTGGTGATTATGGAGCTTGGTTACATCCAGCTCGAGTTAGGCTTGTTACGCAACAAGTAATTGGATATCTCTGAAATGTTAGTTTGTCGGATATGTCCGAAACATCGGATTGGGCTTTCGAGTAGGGTACTTAATTTGCTATAAATCCGCTACCATTAGACAACAATGAATGATATCGCATATTTAGGTGTCGGAGTAATCATTGGCGCTGGAGTGGCCTATGTATTATTACGTACCAAATTCCAGAACGCCAATACTTTTCAGGATCACCTCAAGGCGGCCAGCGAACAGCTCTTAAATTTGGCCAAAGAAAAGCTCGGGGCAGAGAAAGAAGTTATCAAAACCGACCTTGAAGGCAAAAAAGATGCCATTAAAACCTTAGTTGATGAGATTCGCCTTCAGCTCAAAGAAACTGATCGCAGTTTACGCAAGAGTGACGAAGACCGAATTTCCAACTTCTCCGAACTCAAAAAAGAGCTCGAAACCCATAAACAGCTCGCTAGCGAGTTGCGAGGTAGCACTGACCAACTCAAAAATATTCTCTCTAACAATCAAATGCGTGGTGCTTTCGGTGAGCGGATCGCCGAAGATCTACTCAAGATGGCTGGATTTGTCAGGCACCAAGACTATTTCGTGCAGGATAACTCTGGCGAAGGGCGGCCGGATTTCACCGTCGTTTTACCAGACAAAACTAAAATTAATATTGACGTCAAGTTTCCCTACCAAAACCTCCAAAAATATGTTGAAGCCAGTGTCGCTGAAGACAAAAAGCGTCACTTTGACCAGTTTCAGCGCGATGTTCGGGAAAAAATTAAGCAAATCTCCACCCGAGACTATATCAACCCCGATGACAACACCGTTGATTTTGCTGTTGCCTTTATCCGTAATGAAATGATCTTCAGTTATATTTACGAGCACTCCAACAATATCTGGGAAGAAGCGATGCGCCAAAAAGTGGTCCTAGCCGGACCATATTCTTTTGTTGCCCTACTGCGGCTCGTTAAACAAGCTCACTCTAATTTTCGCCTGCAGTCCAATATCCATCAAATAATCGGTTTGGTCCAGAAATTTCGGGTTGAGTACGATAAATTTTCCGATTCACTCGATACTCTTGGCGATCGACTCGATTCTGCCTCCAAACAATTCCAAACCGTCTCCTCCACCCGCGCCCGCCAACTCGGCCGAGTGATGGATCAAATCGACAGCCAACAGGTACTAGATAATCCAAAGGTAGCAACAGATAAAGATAAATTGATCGCTGATTAGTTGTCCAATATTAGCAGTTATTTGATTTCTGACACCGCTGATGACATATATGTCATCAGCGGTGTAGACTAACAATATGTTACATAACAATCCCGACCAAGGCAGGACCGACGAGTTCGGCAATAGAGAGTATCTGATCGAGGTAACTGGTGGACCGAAAAAATATTACAACCGGCATCGGCGGCGAAATCCAAACTTTCAAGAACCAAATTCAGTTCAATCGGCCAGAATCACCGAACAGTGGTATAAAGAGGTGGTTGCTGGCTTGCGTCAAGAACGCATGTATCAGCACCTTTCGCAGAGAACCCTGGCCGGAGACCTTAAAACCAACCAGTCGGTTATCTGTCGGTTTGAACGGGGTAAGACTAACCCATCGTTACTTTTTCTGCAAAATTACGCTCTAGCCCTAGGAAAGAAAATCAAAATAGTTTTGACTGCCTAACACCGTTGATGACATATATGTCATCAACGGTGTTAGGGGTTACTTATGAAAGAAAGAAACTGTAAAATTAACTGTAATGAACGGACAATTAAGCGATCAAAAAAAGACCATCGGAACTGTTTCAAACGAACAGACAACCAGTAGTCAAGACGATCAACCAGTTAATCAATCCCGACCGGAAAGTGAGATCCGGTTAGATAAACTCCGACAACTCAAGCAATTGGGTGTTAACCCTTACCCATCAGCCACACCCCGACACATTACAATCGAAGAGGCCATTTCCAAACAAGAGGGGGCGAAGGTAGCTGTTGTTGGCCGTACTACCGCCATCCGTAGTCACGGCAAATCAACATTTATCGACCTGCAAGAAAATGAAGCCAAGCTCCAGCTCTATTTCAAGCTCGATCAAGTGGGCGAAAAAAAATATCAGTTAATCGAGCTGTTTGACCACGGTGATTATCTCTGGGTTACTGGTGAGCTGTTTATTACCAAAGCTGGCGAACTGTCGCTTAAAGTTGAAGATTTTCAAATGCTCTCAAAATCCCTTCTCCCTATTCCAGAGGGTTGGCATGCTCTGGAAGATATCGAAACTCGCTATCGTCAGCGGGCACTGGATTTTAAGACTAATCCTGAAGCCCGCCGAATTATCCTGACTCGATCGAAAGTTATTAGTACTTTACGCCACTTTCTGGAGCGACACGGTTTTATTGAAATAAATACGCCCGTTCTCCAACCTATCTCTGGTGGGGCAACGGCTAAACCCTTTATCACCCATTACAAAACCCTAGACGCCGATTTTTACCTCCGGATCTCTGATGAACTTTATTTAAAACGGTTAGTGGTGGGGGGGTTCGAAAAGGTTTATGAGATCGGACCGGATTTCCGTAATGAGGGTCTCTCTCATATGCACAACCCGGAGTTTACGATGTGCGAGTTTTATTGGGCCTACCAAACACACGAAGACTTAATGAAAGTAACCCAAGAATTGGTTCAAGAGTTAGTCAAGGCAACACATGACGGTAAATTAACTCTTCAATATCAAAAACAGAAACTGGACTTCAGCGGACAGTTTGTCGTCAAAAAGTATCGGGATTTAATCAAAGCAGAAGCCCATGTAGACATTGCGACCGAAGACACCTTCGCTAAGCTCGAATCGGCGGTCAAGGCCCAGCATATAACTTTCGAAAACCAAAACATCAAAGTTTGGAGTGAGCTGGTTGATGAGTTGTTCAAAAAAGTCGTCCGACCAAAAATCGTCGCTCCCACCTTTGTGACCGATTATCCGATCTCAACAGCCCCTCTAGCTAAAAGCTACGAGCAAGATCCAACGACGGCCCAGAAGTTTCAACTCATCGTCGCCGGTGGTTTTGAGCTCGTTAATGCTTACTCGGAGTTAAACGATCCACTAGACCAAGAATCCCGTTTTAAGGAACAAACCAAAATGAGAGCCGATGGTTGGGACGAAGCCCAAATGATGGACGAAAACTATATCGAAGCCCTTAAGTACGGCATGCCGCCCACCGCTGGCTGGGGTATGGGCATTGACCGAATGGTGATGATCCTGACCGATCAACACTCGATCAAAGAGGTAATCCCCTTTCCGACATTAAGACCGAAAAACTAAGGCATTTGACCTGTTACTCTCAATTAGAACCGCCAATCTTTTGGTGCCTTTAGGCAACCAGATCGGTGAAGATACAAATTTTATCACAATATTGTGATAATGAGGAATTGTTTGATTTGCGAGATAATCTCATCGCTTGCCACAGGAATCTTATCGCATAAATGCGATAAAGTTCCTTTGATATGTTCAGTCATAGGATCGTTAGTTCCGTCTCGTTGGGAGGCATTTATTCAATTAATTTCTCTATGCCAATTTGAAAATTTCGGCTAAAGTCCTTGACTTTTTTGGTTTTTTAGGGTATATTCGGTCTACAACTTTGGTGAGCACCAATACTTGCCAAAAGCGTTTTCGTTGGCCGAGGGGCCAGAAGGGTTAACAACAAGTGAAAGTATATTTTTCAGCGCTCGTAGCGCTGATGTTCGTCGGGCTCTGCCCGACGAACGGGAGCGCACAGGCGCTCCCCGAAGGCGACCCTGGCACAAATTCTGATAATCCGTCCAAGCAGGGAGGAGTGGTCGCTAAGGACATCGAGAATGCACTGGCTACGACCAGCATCGGTCCGCAGGGACCAGTCGGTCTGGCCGGACCACAAGGCGAGAAGGGCGATCCGGGCGAAACCCGAATTGTCTATGTAGGGGGTCAGCGAATTGAACTGATCCAGCATGGTCACCGGACGGTGGCCGCCAAACCAGTTGGCCACCAACGGGTTTACCAGGAGGTAGAAAAATGGCATCCCGCTTCGGTGACCTTCGTAGAAGCCAGGGATGCCAAAACCCTCGCCGAGGCGAAGGCCTACGCCAGGGTGACGGCCAATGACGCGGCCATTGACGCGAAGGGATCCTCCAGCCCCCTGTGGCTGGGCTGGCTGTCCCTAGTGGTTGGGCTAATTGCTTTAGCCCTACACTTAGTCGGACGGATCGGGCGACCAATCCGTCCGTACCGACCATGATTCCGAAAGGCCCCTGACCGTCAATCTCGGCGGAAGGGGGCTTCTTTTTATTAAATTGGGTTCTCTAAACCTTGTTTGAGACGGTTCCAACCCTTGATATTAACCTTGAAGCCACCAGCTTTATCAGCTCTAACCCCATAGCGGTCAACCCCCCATAAACCCATCAATTTATCAAAAACTCGACTAGCAGCCGCCTCGGCTTTACGTCCAGCTCCCGATGCACGAAGTTTACTCTCGAGTTGAGCTATTTTTTTTGTATCTCCAGTTGCACGAGCAGCAACGACTTCAGCATTTCGGTCAAATTCGGGCCAGAAAAATCTATTCCAAGCACTTGTGTAGGCATCTGTGGCTTGAACTTCTAGAGCCCTAACGAATTGCTTTGGTCTATCTGGCGTGGTCTCGGCCAGCTTAACTGGTTGATGATGCTCCTTACCCCTGAATTCTTCCTCGATGCCGAATTGATTATAACTGTCCATCACTGGTTCACCGCGCTCCAATGCAGATATATAACGACGAGCCGACGTTGTATATTTCTGGTGGATCCGTTTGGCGGCTGCTCGACCATGAGGCGAGTTTTCTACCAACTTGCGTGCAAGATCAAGGTCTTCGGCTACCCAAGCGTGTTTGTCGTATCCACCGACTTCGGCATAATCTCTGGCTCGAAATGAGTAGAATAAACCCATTAATCTCGGATCGGGACCAAATCTGGGACTTGCCATAATAGCGTTGTAAAATTGAGTTAGTCGGCGGGTTGCTCGGAGAAGTGGATATTTGTTTAAATCTTCCGAGTTAAAGTCTTCTTTTGACGAGACTGCTACTAGGTCTGGATTATTGTCTAATTCGTTACGTAACGCCGATAGGTAATCTTTGTCCATTGCTTCGCAATCAGCATCGTTAAAGACTAGGTATAATTCACCCTCCTGTTTCTTGCGTTGAACACCCCTAAATACAGCCAAGTCGTTGATATATTTCCTAATCTCGCCAATATTGGCCTTCTTTTCAAAAGACTTTTCGACTAAATTAACCTTAATTTCTGGGTGATCAACTTGGAATCGTTTTATTTCTTCAGCAGTCTTACCTATCTCCTCTGCTCTTTCTGATGGACCATTAACAAATAAGTTGACTTCAAAAGTTCTTGGATCTAAGGCGTTATCTTTAGAGTCGGTCTGACCAAGGTATTTTTCTAGGGTACTATAAATCCGGTCTGTCTCCGTGCAAGCAACAGGAATACAAACGGCCATTCGACACCCCTCATCCATGGCAGGAATTTGTCCAGAAAAGGCTTCCAGCTCCTTTAGATATTCGCCGTCCTGCTGATTAAGATAGGATTCCACCCTTTCTTTCTCAGAGATTAGTAATTCTGTATTGGCTTCTGGGTTCCCCCCTGTCTCGGTTGAACTCAATCCACCCTCTCGGTAGGGAGAGTAAGGAGACTTCGGAGAGTATGGACTATAAGGCGGTCTAGGTGAGTATGGTCTATCGGGGGAATACGGACTATAGGGAGAATAGGGAGTTGGCTTTGGTTCTTTTCCATCTTTTTTTCGACCAACAAAACTTTCCAGCATCCTCCCAATTAAATATGCACCCGATAGACCTAGCCCAACCTTCTCGGCTAACGGTAACCCATGGCCCAGTACGTGCGACGCCCTTAACAAGGACTCTGAATTTACAGTCCAATCATAGCCGTGTTTACTAACCTCCGCAGCAACTCGCATCATCTCAGATGGACTGTCGTATAGGAATTGACCTCCACGATAATTTATAAAAACCTGATGGGCACTATCGAGGGACGTTTGACCAACTTGGGTGGCGTGGCCCGTTGCTTCTGTAGTATAGTTTGCTGTACCAAGCGGAACACCAGCGACTGCTCCGGCACCAATACTTAAGATAGTAGAAGTGATTGAACGAAAAAGTGCCCATCTTCGTTCAGAGCGCATGTTCCCCATCTGTTGTTCGGTTGTTTTACCTGCTGCTTCGACCATTCTTTGAGCGGCTTGAACGTATTCAGTTTCGGAAAGCTCCTTACCACGTTCTTGAATTAGTCCTTTCAACGCTTCAACTTCTTGAGTTAGCTTCCGTTGGGTTTCTAGCTCAACTCTGGCTCGTTTTCCTCCCCAGCCAGATCGTTCTGCTAATTGAAGAGTTCCATCAATTCCCTCACGAGCACCCATAGTCCAAAGTAGTGGAGTTAAAATAGCACCAGCACCACCAGTAAATGTCATTGCTGCCGCTAAACCAAATCCTCCACCTACCTTCAGGCCAATTTTCGCCCATTTTTTCCACTTTGCATTATCTTTCCACTCCCCAGCCTTTTCTAAAGTTGTTGCCTGGCGTCGATCACCAACACTATCAAACCAACGACGAGCTGGACCGAGAAGACCGCGAAAGCGATCTTGGGCGATACTATTTTGTTCGAGGCAAAGGCTATTAATCTCGTCAATGGCACGGCGGTAGTAATCATTTACTTTTTCGGGAGTCGGTTTGGCCACCGATTCTGGTACTGCTAGCTCGGTTGGTTTTGCACCGCGCAAGCCTATGGTAGTTGTTGCTGGCCCGGTAATATCATCCCGAGGAGGTGTGTCCAATTCTTTAACTTCAGCGATTTCTGGCTCCGATACGGCTAATAGCTCTGTCGCTCCTTCATAGACACTTTTTTCAAGATTATCTTCTGGATAATCTTCGGTTGGTCCATCTTCTTCAGCAGTTCTTTTCCATCCAACTGAATCCATACCTTCTGAAACTTGTTGAAGCTCAGAACGAACGCTCCCTCGATAATCATTAATTTGGTTATATCGAGCTTCTAGTTCCTGCTCACGACGAGTTCGGGAATAATCATTCGGTGTGTTTTTTAATTCAGCAAATTGCCGATCAATTTCTCTGAGTCGGTTTTCTAATCCATCTAGCTGTTCACGAAGTCGGTTTCGTTCATTAACCAACTCCGGACTATAGCTCTGTCCCGGTAAATATTCACTTATATTTCTCTCGCCCCAGGGCCTTGACTGGGATTCGATCTGTTCGCCTCCATTTTCGGATTCTTTTTCAGCCATGGCTGGGCTTTATTTCAGACAAAGATCGAAGAAGTTGAGATTTAAAAATAAGGGATTCTTCTGCAACTAGTTGGTCTACATCGACCCGTCTATTTGTTAGTAGGGTCGATATTTCTTCCTCGTTCTCACCTTGTAACACACTATCGAAATGTGGCCTCTCATTTTCCGGAAAACTTTCTATTATTCGGATAACAACTCGATTCCTAATAGTATTTAAGATATTCTCAAGTAGAGCATCTTTCTCCTCGTCTGATAGCTTATCTAGTCCAGCTAATGTAAAAAAATCTTTTTCAACCAACTCTTGGATAGATACTGTTAACGGGTCTGTATTACTGACCATTCCCCTCCTTTAAGCTTCGCTTGGCTAGATTACGTACACTAAATAACTCAATTTGACACATTTCACGGCCCCCACAAACTATTCTCTATCCACTATAGGTAGTTGGCACGTAAAGTGTCAAGCTCGAATACGTGAATCCGGAAACCTCTAATGAACCAAGGGGAAATAATTAGCTCTCCCAAATATCAACAGGTTCAGTAATTGTACAAACCGAGAGAGTTTCCGGATTCACGGCGAATTACTTTAATTCAAGTAATCCCTCAATTTACTCGCTTCTTCGTGTTTTTTTAATTTCTGGAGAGCTTTGGCTTCGATCTGGCGGATCCGTTCGCGGGTGACACCGAACTCTTTACCCACTTCTTCTAAGGTGTGAGTCCGGCCGGCGTGGCCGGCTTCTTCTAAGCCAAAACGCATCCGGAGGATTTTTTGTTCCCGGGGCGTTAGAATCGTCATCGAATCCTCGACATGGCCTTTCATCAGACGATAAATGGCTTGCTCTTCTGGTGACATCGCTTGTTTATCTTCGATAAAATCACCCAAGGTTGAGTCGCCATCGTCACCAACTGGAGACTCTAGCGAGACCGTTTCCTGGCTGATCCGTTGGATGTGTTCGAGTTTGTCCATTTCGACCCCGAGTTTTTTGGCTAGTTCTTCATTAATCGGTTCCCGCCCGAGCTCTTGCTGGAGTTCGCGTTGGGCTCGCATAAAGCGGTTGATTGTTTCGACCATATGAACCGGAATCCGAATCGTTCGGGCCTGATCGGCGATGGCTCGGGTAATGGCTTGACGAATCCACCAAGTAGCGTAGGTGGAAAACTTAAAACCCCGATGATAATCAAATTTTTCAACCGCCCGCTGTAAGCCCAAATTGCCTTCTTGAATTAAATCAAGCAAGGTTAGACCTCGTCCGATATACTTTTTAGCTATTGAAACAACTAGACGCAAATTGGCTTCGGCAAGGCGGCGTTTAGCCGACCGATCGCCGCGCTCGATGCCTTTAGCTAACCGAACTTCTTCACTGCCGGTCAGTAGAGGATATTGGCCGATCTCCCGCAAGTACATCCGAACTGAATCCTCGCCTAAGCTAGATACTTCATCGTCTTTGGTGGCTTTCTTTTTACCGTCATCTACGCCGGGAATTTCCAGCAACGGTTTAGCATCGCGAATCTCAACCCCAATTTGGCTCAAATATCGCAAAAAAGCGTCAATCATCTCCAGATCGTTCTCTGGTTCGCCGTAGGCCTGCAAAATCTCTTTATGGGTGACGAAACCGTGGGTCCGACCTTTGCGAATTAGGTACATCAATTCTTCAGGGAAAGATAAGCCAGAATCTTGTTTGATCTTTTTGGGAACAGCCTTAGTCATTATGAAATCCCTCCGGGATTTAGAATGTCGCCAAAGCTTGCTTCTCGGTCTGTACTCGAAGTTAAGAATTTAGAATTAAGAATTAAGAAAAATCCAACCCCAATATCTAGGATCTTGATTCTATATTCTTGATTCTTCATTCTCCTGCCTTCCCTCTTGTTAGTTCGTTCAAACTATTCATCAGCTTTTTAATCGTCTCAATATCGCCACTTTCTTGAGCGCGTTTAATATCTCGGGCCATGTCTTCTTTTTTTGTTTCGTAATGTTTCGTTGCCAGATGGCTAATTTTTTCGCCAATGAGTTGGTTGGCTGTCTCGTCGTTAAGGATTGGCCAATCGGTCGAGAGAGAAAATTGCCACGAGTCGATCTTCCCTGCTAGATCAGGGCCAAGATTGTTTTTCACCTTCGAGAGTAACTGGGTCGGTGATTTAACCAAAGTGGGGTCATTGTACATTTTTTTTAACTCTTCGGCAATGGTGGCCGACTCGACCGACTGCCAGACTATTTCGCCAAACTCTTTCAGCCGATCTTTCATCAGGTTGGGTTTGGCGATTGCTAAGATGAGCAATTGTTCCTCATTTGTCAGTGAACCGGCTTTCGGCTGTCGGCTTTCGGCTTTCGGCTGATAGCTGACAGCTGACAGCTGTCTAGCCCTCTTGAGCGATTCATACACACTCTCGGTTTTAACCCCAACGGCGAGTGCTAAGCGCTGGGCGTAATGATCGAGACGAGTTGGGTCGGTAATCAAGCCCAAAATTGGCAACATCGCCTTAATAACTTTCTTTTTATTTTCGATGTAGTCCATTTGACCAGCGGCGGTAATTTCACCGGCAATCCACCATTCGATACCCTCTTTGGCCGTCTCCAGTGCCTTAACCCACGCCCGAGGTTCTTTTTCGAACATCTCGCCAGCATCTTTGTAATTGCCAAACTCGACAATTTTGGCGTTGAGGTCCAATTTTAATAACATCTCAATTACCTTTTTGGTCGTATTATACCCGGCCGGATCATTATCAAAAGCCAGTAAGAAATTGGGGGTGTATTTGCTTGATGTTAAGAGCTGACTTTCAGTGATGGCTGTCCCCGATGAAGCGACGGTGTTGATCTGACCGGCTTGATGAAGGGCGACAACATCCATCTGACCTTCGACTAAGATGACAGCGTTTTTTTCTTTGATGATGCCCTTGGCCAGGTTCAAGCCGTAAAGCAGGCGGCTTTTATTGAAGATCGGTGTTTCAGGAGAGTTTAGATATTTCGGCTCTCCGTTGCCGAGGATGCGGCCAGTGAAGCCGACCGGATTACTCAAGACATCAAAAATTGGGAACATTATCCGATCAAAAAACCGCTCGGGCGAACCGGCTTTAACTAGGTCAGGGGCGGTAAAGCCGTTTTTCAGCAGTAAACTTTTTAAGTCAAAATTTTTCGGGGCGTAACCGATGCCGAACTGTTTGATCGTTTCAATTTTTAGACCACGATTGCCGAGATAATCGAGGGCTTGTTGACCGGCTGGTCGATCAAGCAAAATTGTTTGCCAAACTCTCTTGCATGCCCGATTGATTCGGAAAAGTGTTTCTTTGCTGTCTTTGGTCTGGTACTCCGTTCTCGTTTGGCTTTGGAGCGTCACGCCCGACTTTTGAGCCAGTAACCGTAAGGTATCACCAAATTCCAAATGCTCGGCTTCCATAACAAATCGATAAATGTCTCCCCCCTTCGAACAGCCAAAACATTTCCAAATCTGTTTCTCCGGGCTGACCATCAACGAAGCTGTTTTTTCCTGATGAAACGGGCATTGGGCTTTATAGTTGGCACCGGCTTTTTTGAGCGTCACATATTGGCTAACCAACTCGACAATATCTAGCCGTTGTTTAATTTCTTCGATTTCATTCATTGCTATGACAAAAAGATACGGCTATCTAAAAAGCCGTCTAACGGCAGTTTTAACTGTCTCAATTTTTATCGCTTTTAAGGACCCAACCTTGGTCTGGATGACTGTTCGATCAACGGTGATCAACTTATCGGGACGAATGAAGCTAATAATTTTGAGACTGCCGGCTTGAAAATCTTGGTCGGAGAGTTTGATCGCTCTGGCACTGGTTTTAGATTGCGAGGTAATCTGGCAAAGGATTAAATTATCAAACTCTGCCCGACCAATAACTAGGGCTGGTCGTTTTTTAAACCCGGAAAAATCGGCATATGGAAAGGGGACAAGTACCACCTCTCCTACTGCAAATGAGCCCATGCGGCATCTTCCTCGGGAGTATCCCAGTCCTTTAAACTACTCAAACTTAATAAATACTCCTCGTTAAGATGAGGTGTCTTTAATTCCGGTAGAGACGGGACTATTTTTATCTCGCCCTTAGCCACCTTGAGTTCGACATTTTTACCCAGACCGCTTTCTTCTAGTAAGGGTTTGGGTATTCTGACGCCACGGGAGTTACCGATACTAATAATAGTCGTTTTCACTGTAATTACACCGTACCTACATAGCTTGGTCTTGTCAATCACTCATCTTGCTCTTAGTAAGCTACTTGGTATTTACGAATGGCATAATAGCCGAAAAACTGTGAGCCATGACCCATCAAAAGCAGGTCAGCGAGCAGTTTTTCACCTCACCCCGTAGGGAAGCGTGCGGGGGTGGAGTGCAGAGGATGGGGGCGGCTTCGCCAATCAGCCCCTGTCCTTTGCAAGAAAAGCTACTGCCGTCGCAGACGGCAAAAATATTACAAAAAAATTTATCTATAAAATAAGTGCGAAATACGTATCAATGATAATGATGAATCTACCCTGAAAATCAGGTAAAATACAAAGATGGAAGGGTCGCTTAGTGGCCGAGAGCGCCGCCTTGGAAAGGCGGTATGTCCGAAAGGGCATCGAGAGTTCGAATCTCTCCCCTTCCGCTGGAGATTAAATGAAAATTAAAGCAAAACTTACTAGATCATTCACACAAAATCCAGAATACGGAAATCCCGCCGGAGTTGTGCGGGACGCGAATCAACTTTCCGATGAGCAAATTTTGAAAGCGGCTCAAATTTTGGGATTCCCCGAATCTGCCTTTATACAAAAATCTGATATTGCCGATTTTAAGTTGCGACTTTTCTCTGTTAAACAGGAGGTAAACTCCTGTGTTACGGCAACACTCGCCGCCACTCATATCATTACGAGAGAGCAGAATTCGCCCCATATAGTTTTTGAAACTAAAATCGGCAATCGTGAAGTATTTCGCAGAGACAATGGGCTACTTTTGATGAAACAACCTGAAGTTAAGTTTATGGACATTAGAAATGACCGAGAAAAGATTGCGAAACTTCTAAATATTTCAGTAAGTAGTTTGGGTGAAACTCCTATCGTGCTTGCATCTGCTGGTACTCCGAAACTTTTAATTCCTATCAAAACTCTTGAGGACTTATTTGCAATCAAACCCGATCTTGATGGCATTGCTGAATACTGTACTGAAATCGGTGGCAGAGGCTTTTATCCGTTTACTCTGGAGACAAAAAATCCTGATTCAGATTTTCATGCGAGACAATTTAACCCACAAGACGGAATTGCCGAAGATCCAGTTACAGGAGTTGCCGCCGCGGCCTTAACTGCCTATTTCCGCAAGTATGAAATTATCACCAAAAATCGACTAATCGGTGAGCAGGGATATATCATTAACAAGCCCGGTGAGATTGTGATTGAAATAGAGGGTGATAATTTATATGTTGGCGGTTTTGTCACTGATTTTGGGGAAAGAGAACTAGAAGTTTAGGTATACCGTTACAGAAAAACTTGAAATCGTCCTTTCCGCTCGATATCCCAAACAGACACCGCCTAGTTTTCACCCCAAAATCGCTTGCAATTGCTCAACAATCCTTCATACTTTAATTGTTAAATGACAGGGAGTAGGTCGTCTGGAGTTAATTAAAGGAAAATATTAGAAAGAAATTGAATGGCAAAGAAATTATATGTTGGGAATTTGTCGTACGATACCACCGAAGATAGCTTGAAAGAAGCTTTCTCTCAAGCCGGTGAAGTTGCGTCCGTCTTCATTCCTAAGGACAAATTCTCAAATCGCCCCAAGGGTTTCGGCTTCGTTGAATTCGCAAACGACGATGACGCCCCTAAAGGCATTGAGATGTTCAATGGCAAAGAGCTTGATGGTCGCACCTTAAAGGTCGATGAAGCTCGTCCGCCAGTTGCTCGTGATGGTAACGACCGCGGTGGTTACCAGCCGGGTGCATAAGACTCTAGTTTAGGGTTTTAGAACAAAATCGGACTCCGAAAGGGGTCTGATTTTGTGTTGTGATACTTTTTATGGAATTAGGAGAACCACTTCTTTTTTGGTTTGAAGGCCGCCATTAGTAGGTTGTGATCGAACTCAGCTGGCGATTGGCCAGTGGTAGCAAAGTGATAGAGAGCGGCATTGAAGATGCCGTTAAGCGCACTAATGATTGAAATCATTAGAACGAGCAAAATGCCAATAACTGGAGCGGTCAGCCAGAGCGTCCAGTTGCCAACTCCAACAGCAAGTAATCCCGCCGAAAAAGCCAAACCAACCCAAGCTAGGAAGGCGACAATAGACACTGCCCCCATGCCTAAGCTGGCGGTGAAATTTTGCCCCCAAGTTTTCTTGAAGATTCCGGCTGATTTTCGGACCGCTTCGATTGGGCCAAGTTCACGTTCGCTCATTACTATCACTGGTACGGCAAATAAGCTGGCTAAGCGCCAGGCGATATCAACGATCCAGGCCGAGATTCGGCCAATGAGGGGAAGCTTTTCGTCCGCTACCGAGAATATGGTTCCGAGAAATGCCTGGACTAAGCTAAATTTTATTAGTGGTTTAATCCGCGATTTAGCTTTTTGGAGGCCGTAATTTACTGACGGGTTATTGCCTTGAAAACGATGCAAGGCCGAGGCGATTAGGCCAGCGGTGAAATAATTTGTCGTGGCGTAAATGCCGATAGTGGAGAAGAGGAAAAATGAAACTTGATACCAGAGCGGTCGGTCAGTTTCCATAATCTGGGTAATTAAGTCGTAATCGCCCCTGGCGTAGATAGAGGTGATTAAACCGAAAATAACCGCCACAATAACAATCCAGACCATATTGGCTAGTCCGGCATAGATTGGAAATAGCACCAACTCCTTATCCATTTTCAGTGTTGACCAACTGGCTCGCAGTAGCAACCAACCGCCACGCCAAGCCCCGATTTTTTCGTACCTATTTTCTTTTGTGACTGTATTTTCCATTATTTCTCTCCCTCTAAGATTAATTTTTTTATATCGGGTTTGTAATACACTTCGGCAATATTTCTACTAACAAACTGATTGAGTATTGAACTTCCAGATTCTGTTAGATCGTAAACCTTTAGTTTTGGTCCGCCTTTGGTGCTCTCTTGTTCGGTGTAATCAATTAATTCCATCTGGACTAAGCGCCGTAGAGCCCGGTACATCGATTGATCGTCAGCACTAATCGAATTTTCGGTCGAGCTTTCGATAAAAGTTTTGGTGCTAGACATATCTTTGGGCGAATCCTTGAGTGCTAGAAGTAGCCAGAGCGTTAGCTGGCCTTTCTTGTAAACTTCCTCCCAAGTGGAGAGGATGTTGTACTCAAATTGTTCCAGGAGTTGATTGTTCATTGTTGCAATATACTAGAAGTATACTACCAGTGGAATACTTGTCAAGTGGCAAATGGCTTTTTTGTCTGGTTGTGGTATTTTGATGTTTAATAGAAGTCTTTTGAAATAGGAGGAGTGGAATGGAAAAATGTCTCAAGTGCGATAAGGATACGATGGGTTACAAGTGTGATGTGTGTGGAGCGGAAGCAGACGAGCATGACGCCAATCACGAGTGTGGTGGCGATCATTGCATGCCCAAGTGCGTTGGTTGCAACGAAGCCCAGGCCAAGTGTTCTTGCTAGCTCTTGAATCACAAGAGTAATGAGTAATAGGGTTGTCCATTTCGAAATAGTCGCTAACGCTCGTATCTCTCCAGTCGAGATAGTCGCTAACGCTCGTATTTCTCAATGAACAAGAACAGGGTGGTTCATTTCGAAATCGGGGCGGAGGAACCGAAACAATTGGCGGAGTTTTACAAGAAAGCTTTCGGCTGGGACATAAACGAGTGGGGCGATAGTGGGTACTATATGGTTGGGAACGAAAAAGATCGTTCCATTGGAGCGATAAACGGTGGAATTCTGAAGCGATTTGAGAATAACCAAACTATCAATACTATCGAGGTGGAGGATCTAGACAAGGCGATTGCCGATGTTGAAGCCAGTGGCGGTAAAATCGTTAAGGAGAAAGCTTCAATGCCGATGGGCGACGACACGATGTGGTGGTGCTACTGTTCCGACCCACAAGAGAATGTGTTCGGTTTGATGCAAATGGTCGCCAGCAACAAGTAGAGTAGCTCTATGAAACCTCGTCGTTGTACTTGGCCGGGGACCGACCCGTTAATGATCAAGTATCACGACGAGGAATGGGGCTTGCCCTGTCACGATGATCGAAAATTGTTTGAGTACATCGTCCTTGATACTTTTCAGGCCGGATTATCTTGGCGAATTGTATTACACAAACGGGAAAATTTCCGCCAAGCGTTTGATAACTTCGACCCGGAAATAATTGCTTCGTATGCGTTTAAACGCATACGAGAATTAGAGAACGATGCCGGAATAATTCGTAATAAACTTAAGATTGCGGCGACAGTTAGTAATGCCAAAGCATTTTTGGCAGTCCAGAAAGAGCTTGGGACATTTGATAATTACATCTGGAGTTTAGTTGGTGGTAAGCAGATTGTTAATCATCATCAGAAAGATTCTGATATCGGCGCCACTTCGCCGGAGTCAGATGACATGAGCATGGATATGAAGAAACGAGGCTTTAAATTTGTTGGTTCGACGGTTTGTTACGCCTTCATGCAGGGCGCCGGGCTGGTCAACGATCATTTGGTAAGTTGTTTTAGGTATACTGAGGTACAACGATGAGGGACTTCACAGAAGAGCAGTGGCGGGAGAAGTTGACCCCCGAACAATACGAGGTCTTACGTTTGAAAGGCACCGAGGCGCCGTTCACTGGTAAGTTTGTCGATCACCACGAGGAGGGGATGTACACCTGTGTCGCCTGCGGCACGCCGTTGTTTAGCTCGGAGACTAAATTTGAATCTGGCTCTGGTTGGCCAAGTTTCTTTGACGTGATAACCAAAGGGAGTGTTAAGCTCATTGATGACAAGAGTCACGGAATGAAACGAATTGAGATAATTTGTGGTAAGTGTGGTGGGCATCTAGGTCATTTGTTTGACGATGCTCCACAAACCAAGACCGGCCAGCGTTATTGCATCAACTCTTGCTCACTGGATTTCAAGCACCGCTAATCGAGCAAGGCGACCTCGGTATGATCTAGCCGTCGATAACATGGCTTAAGATTAGCTTCTTTTCAACTGAAGCAATCAATTTTCTGGTAGAAACAGCGACATCGGGGGCGACCGAGACTGAAGTGACCCCGGCCTTAACCAACGCTTCCGTCACTTCCGGATAAACTGATGGGGCTTGGCCGCAAATTGAAGCCGAAACACCAGCTTTCCGGCAAACTTTGATGACATGAATCATCGCTCCCATTACAGCCGGATATCGCTCATCAAATTCGCTTGCTAGTTTGGATGAATCGCGGTCAATCCCTAGAATCAATTGGGTTAGGTCGTTGGAACCGATCGAGATACCGTCAATACCTTCGTCAATATACTTTTGAATCTCAAAGATAGTTGAAGGAACCTCCACCATAATCCATAATTTAAAGTCCGATCCTTGCTTGAGGCCGTTTTTATGCATTAATTCGCGGACTCTGACAAACTCATCAACCCGACGAACAAACGGAATCATAACATGCAGGTTCTTTAAATCCATGCCATCGCGAACAGTTTTGATCGCTTCAATCTCTAGGGCAAATTCCTCTGGATCGAGTATATAGCGAGACGCTCCACGGTAGCCGATCATTGGATTGTTCTCCTGTTCTTCGTATTTCTCGCCACCCTTGAGGGATCGATACTCGTTCGTCTTGAAATCAGTAAAGCGATAAACAACCGGTCGGGGATTAAATGCTTGGGCAATTGTTCCGATGCCTTCGGCCAGTTTTTGGACATACTCTTTCGAGCGACCTGAAGCCATCATCGAGTGGGGATGCTCGCCGATGTTAGCGATAATAAACTCGGCCCGAAGCAAGCCAACGCCGTCCACTGGAAGTTGAGCGTACTCGTCAGCTTTGGTTGGCTCGGCTAGATTTAAGTAAACTTTGGTGGCGGTAATTGGAATCGTGTTGGCATATCCGCCAACTGGTCTGGCCTGAATTGTTCCTCCAGCTGATAGCTGAGAGCTGATAGCTGTTTGCTGAATCTTCCCCTTATATACTTTCCCCGAAGCCCCATCGACCGTTACAACTTGGCCGGTTTTTAAAACATGAGTAGCGGTCCCGGTGCCAACAACACAGGGGATACCCAACTCACGGCTGACGATAGCGGCGTGACTAGTTCTTGCTCCCGTATCGGTCACAATCGCCGCCGCCCGACGCATGGCCGGGACGTAATCAGGGCTAGTCATTTCCGTTACCAAGACATCGCCTTCTAAAACCTTGTCGATCTCGCTCGGTTTGTGGATGACTTTTACCGGCCCACTGGCTCGACCAACTGATGCCGCCGCCCCGGAGACGAGAACAACTTCGTCGGCTGTCAGCTGTCGGCTGTCAGCTGACAGCTTTTCCGTTTCTGCCGATTGCCGATTGCTGTTAGCTGATGGCTGACTTTGGGGTTTGCCCAAAGTTGTAATTGGTCGACTTTGCACCATATAAAAACTACCGCCTTCAAACGCCCATTCCATATCTTGAGGGGCACCGTAATGCATTTCGACCTTATGGCCTAGCTCGGCTAGTTTAACGATCTGTTCGTCAGTTAATTTTTGACCTTCAAGCCTGTCTTTGGGGGTCGAAATATGAGCATTGGCACCGGTATGGTTACGAACGATCTGCCAGGCCTGATGGCTAACTTCTTTCGAAACTACTTCCATCGTTTTCTTATCTACCACATAGTGATCGGGGGTGACTGAACCAGAAACAATCGCTTCGCCCAAACCCAGCCCGGCGTCAATAACAATTTTAGTGGTGTCGCTGGCAACTGGATCGGCGGTAAACATAATGCCCGAAACCTCACTTTGAACCATCTTCTGAACTGGCACGGCAATGCCAACTTTGAGATGGTCAAATTTATTGATCGCCCGGTAGTAAATCGCCCGGGCTTCAAACAGTGATGCCCAGCACTCCCGAACCGCTTTGATTAGTTTTTCATGGCCTTCGATATTCAAAAAAGTCGCTTGTTGTCCGGCAAAACTATTTTCGGGTAAATCCTCGAAAGTCGCCGAAGAGCGAACAGCCACCGATCCCTTGCCCATATCGTCGTAGGCCTTTTTGATTTTATTGGCTAAATCACCGGGGAGAGGGTGGGATTGCAGGGCTTTTTGAAGGGTAGTGGCAATGGAATTAAGTTTTTTGGAATCTTCGGGATTGATATTGGCCAATTCTTTCTTGATGACACGGTCAAGTTTGTTGGCTCGTAAAAACTCGTAGTAGGCCTCGGCGGTGACGATAAATCCTGGCGGGACCGGTAATGAAGCTCGGGTCATCTCACCCAAGTTCGCCCCTTTACCGCCAACTAAAGCGATATCGTTCCGACCAACTTCGGCAAACCAGACTAGTAATTTCGATTTACTCCCACCCATCATCATATTAATTCTAACTGGTTAGTCATTAAGCGTAAACTACCACCGTGAGTCCAATATCTACATCACGCTCAGCTGATACCCAATGATGATCGGTAGGTAGTGGACTAAGTAGCCAGTGGCTGATCTAGGGAAGCTGGTGACTAAACGCATATGCTCCTTGAGTTGATCCCAGACACACTCAATCTTTGATCGGTAATTCAGAAGTAGTTTCTGCCAGTGAGCGAGGAGTTTTTCATTTTGTTTGGGATGGGGATACGCCACAAAGACAGTACCGTTTCTTTCTCGGAGTGGCTCGGTCTGGGCTTTACCGCCGTAGTGAGTATCTCCGACAGCGATTTTAGTCTGATTGTTGGTTAGTACTTTACTCATATGTCCGTCGTAGACATCGGCTTTAGTTAGGGCTACGGCACAGAACTGTCCCCGTTCGTTAATTGAGCCGTGGAGCTTAAAGCCGTACCACCAGCCCTGATGATTTTTACCTAAACCAACCAATCCTTTAGCGACTTTGTAGCTGTCGATCCGGTGTTCTCGACAAACTGGTACCATCGTCGAATCCAGGAAACGAATTGGGGCGGCCGTGTCCAGAAGTAGTCTTAACACCTGATGGAGTTCGGGCAGAGCTCGATGACACTGCCGAACAAATGCCTTATATTTCGGCAATTTCGGAAATTCTAATCGGTAGTGCCGATTAACCCAAGAGTGAATATCTTTGAGTAAATACTGATTCTCGGTTAATGTGTTCCAGATTAAAATGGTCACTACTTCCGATTTAGTGATTCCTGGTCGACCCAATGATTGACTCGTTTTGAGTTGATTATCTACCAAGACATAGAGCTCGGTGATATGTTGTTTTTGTAAAGAGTGCATCCCTCCTGTTTTCCTTTCTAGTAACAGTGTGGGGTTGCACTTTTTACAAAGCTAGTAGCTAGCTATCCCGACTTATTAGACTCACGGCTACCAGTGTTGACAGTAAGGTTTGCAGATGGTACAATCACCCAAGCAAGGAGGTGATAAACGTGCGTCGACGGGCTATCGCTAGAGGGAGAAACGGAGCGCAGTTTAGACACGCTAGAAACAATCTCCTACTACGATTCGATGTTGAGCTGACGGATGAGTTGTACGACCTTTTAATCAAGCAGATCCAAACCGGCCAAGCCGAGCGTCTACTTAAACAGTCAGCCAATACCTCTCATTACAAGGTAACGATTGATGGAAAACAGTTAATCGCCGTCTATCGAAAGAAAGTTAAGGCAATAGTTACCTTCCTACCGTTACCTAATGAAGGTATTCCGTACTCCGGTTAGGTGGGGTAGTATCTAGGGTCGTCAGCCAAGGCGGCCTCTTTTTATTTCCACGACTTACGCACTTTAAGGAGTAAGTCATGGAAACACGACGCAAGACCAAACCTGTTGGACTTAAGTTAGTGCGTATTTCGTGATTTCTTGCATAATAACGCTTGTCGAAAATCCTCGGCGGGAAAGTAAGCCGATCGCTCGGCTTTTTTTAGTTAACGGATCGAGATTGGCCCACTGACGATGGCGAGACTGAAGTAAGAGTCTGGCTGTCGTCAATTCCTCCTCTTTATCAATTCCTTTGGTAGCTGATTCGGCGATTTCTTTGGCCACCCCTCTTTTTATTAACTCAAAATAAATTCGCCGTGGGCCGCGACGACTGATCGATAGCTTATCCCGAACATAATTTTCAGCCAATTTCCGGTCGTCTATTAAACCAATTTTGGTCAATTTAGCTAATGCTTCCTCGGCTTCTTCCGAAGGATACTTTTTATCAGCCAGTTTCTGCCTTAACTCCTGCTCGCTTCTAGCCCGATAGCCCAGTAATTTCAGGGCGTAGTCAAGGGGGGTGCCTCTCGGCATTTACCGACGCTCGACGGCAACGATACGTTTCTCTAATTTACGAACCGTCCGCTTAAGCGATTCAATCTCTTTGAATGCCAACCCAATATCTTCATGAATTAGTCGAAAAAGTTGATCGAGACGTTCTTTGATGTTTCCAATATCTTCGATGATCGGCCCAAGAAGGGTTCTCACATCAAGCATAATCATTGAACGATGACTTTCGAGCTTGACATCAAGCAGTTCCCCAACTTCGTCAACGATCAATTTATGTTCTAAATCTAATTTGACATCAAGTAACTCCCCAACCTCCTTGGTGATTACTCGGTGTTGCTTGTCAAATAGACCACCTAATTGTTCTAACCCTTGTTTGTCAAATGCCATTGTTCAAATTTAGTGATTCACAATTCAGAATGCAAGATAGCTTTTGTCAGCCGAGATCTACTCTTCTCGGACGCTGCCGATTTCGCCCTGACTGGCAAGCTCGCGGATCTTTGCCTCCAACTCAACGGCCGTTGCTGGGTCGCCTTTAAGAAAAGCTTTGGCAGCCTCCCGCCCCTGCCCAAGCTTCATCTCTTTGTACTGGAACCAAGCGCCCATTTTTTCGACTAACCCGGCCTTGACACCAAGTTCTAGTAAGTCGCCCTCTCTTGATATACCGGAATCAAACATTAAATCAAACTCGGCCATCCTAAATGGTGGCGCCACTTTATTTTTGACGACTTTAACCCGACATCGATTGCCGATCGGATTCTCACCGTCTTTAATTTGTTCACTGCGTCGAATATCTAATCGAATTGAGCAATAGAACTTCAGGGCGTTACCACCGGGAGTCGTTTCCGGATTGCCGAACATCACCCCAATTTTCATCCGAATTTGGTTGATAAAGATTAAAACCGTTTTTGATTTGGAAACTGCCCCGGTTAATTTCCGGAGGGCCTGGCTCATTAGCCGAGCTTGAACGCCCATCATCGAATCGCCCATCTCGCCTTCAATCTCGGCACGAGGCACTAAGGCGGCAACCGAGTCAACAACGATGACGTCGACAGCATTAGAACGAACTAGTGTTTCCACAATCTCTAGGGCTTGTTCGCCGGTATCTGGCTGGGAGATTAGGAGGTGGTCAAGGTCAACGCCAAGTTTGGCGGCGTAACTAGGATCAAAAGCGTGTTCGGCGTCAACCAGGGCTCCAAGACCGCCGAGTTTTTGGGCGGCGGCAATAGCTGATAAAGCGAGCGAAGTTTTTCCAGATGATTCTGGACCAAAGATCTCAACAATTCGACCACGCGGTAAACCACCGACTCCAAGGGCAACGTCTAGGGCTAAGGAACCGCTGGAAATGGCCTCAACATTGAGGTGAGTCTGTTGCCCCATCATCATAATCGAGCCAGCGCCGAACTGTTTCTCGATCTGGTCAAGGGCAACTTTCAAGGCCTCATCACGACCAGAAGAAGAGGACGCTCGATTAGTTTTACTCTGGTTTACTTGAACATTCTTGCTTTTCGCCATAAAGTCTCCTTATCTCGCTTAATTTTCAGTTTTCAAGTTTCAGTTTTCAATTAATTGTCAATTGATCAATTTTCAAAATTTATATTGAAAATTGGAAATTGCGAATTGAAAATTATTTTCTGTCCCCCTACTCTTTTGTAGCAGTTGAGTCAGTTTTGGCAAGGTTTGGATTATATAACACTTTGATGGTTTTCTGGGCAACCTTTTCGGCTCGATTCTTAGCTCTCAAAACTATTTCATTAACGCCGGGGTTGAGCTGAATTGATTGGCTAAAATTGCCTTCGGCCGTAACGAAAACTGGTTCCGTGTTAATGGTCAGCATAGCGCCGTTACTCGCGGTGCCGTTAAGTGTTATTTGGTCCTTATCACTAGTAAATTCACTCGGTACTGAGGTAATTTCGAGCTGGGGCACGGCGGTGAATTTATTCAATTCCGAAGCGATATAAAGGCCGATCCCACCAAAAAGTAAGACTAAGCTGATAATGCCCAAGAGTTTGGGCGTAATTAAAAAGTGCCAATCGCCAGCTTTTTTGGGAGTAAAGTTAACAACTTGGTCATTCTGGTGCCAATTAGTGGCTCGTTCGGCTTTATAAATTGAGATTATTTTATCTGGATTAAGGCGAAGATATTCGGCGTAACAACGAACATAACCCAGATTATAGGCCTCGGCGGGGAGACGATTAAAATCACCGGTTTCCAGGGCGTCGAGATAGCGCGTCGGGATCTTGGTCGCGATCTCGGCTTGCTCAAGAGTAATTTCAGCTTTGGAGCGAGCACCTTTCAAGATGCTGCCCAGACCTCGATGCTTGCCAATTTGCCTGGAAATAGAACTACCCATGTACGTTTAACGTAGAACCTTTTGGGAGATAAATCAATGCAAAGAAATTCCTGACATCTAAATCATCTTTTTGCGACTGCGTCGCGGCTTTTTGTGGGGAGGAGAGGCTCAAAGTTGCGCCCGAGCCGCCTCTACCTCCCCACACCCCATACTCTGCCACGCTTCCCACAGGGGTAGTGAGAAAACCAAGAGGTTTGAACCGGAAGGGTCGCTGTTCAAACTCTTGGTTTTGTTGATTACTAGCAGTGTGAAGTCAGGATTTCTCGAGGATTATCCGTTTGGTGAATCTGCCGCGGTCAGTGGCTTTTTTGAAACGCAGTTTTTCAAGCTCGTGTTGACTAATCCCAAGCGATTCGGCGACGGCGTAGGTAATTTCGAGTAGGTCAGCCAATTCCTCCGGATCGTTACTCTCCAAAAACTCTGCCAGCTCTTCTTGCAATTTTTCGATTGCTTTCTGCTGGTATTCCTCATCAGTAGCGATGTGAGTTACCGACTCTCCGCCCCTGCTAGTAATTATTTCCGGTATCCTGTCTCGCACCAATTTATTGTATTCTTTCATTACTACTTATTACTTGTAACTTGAAACTTAGATTAGACTTCAGCCTTGTAACTTTAGACTTGCCCTACGGGCCCAGGTAGTCATCCGGACTCACCAGCACATCCCTTGGCTTAGCGCCGTCGGCTGGGCCGATCACCCCTTCATTTTCCAACAGGTCAAGCAATCGAGCCGCTCGGGCGTAACCAACCTTGAGGCGTCTCTGCATTAAACTGGCCGAGGCCTTACCGGCCTGGATGACTAATTCCCGAGCTTCGTTATAAAGATCGTCCTCGCTACCGTCATGTGCCCCACCGCTACCGTGCAAGCCCTCTTTAAGCGTTGGCCGATAGGTGGCGATTGATTCGTCGTAAACGGCCGGGGCTTGATGTTTGAGGAAATCGGTCACAGTCTTGATTTCCTTGTCTTTCAGAAAAACCCCTTGAATTCGCCGTGGTTGAGGTCGATCGGAGCTGATAAAGAGCATATCCCCTCGGCCCAATAATTTATCCGCCCCGGCTTGGTCTAAAATCGTTCGAGAATCGGCATTAGAGGCAACGGCAAAAGCCACCCTCGAAGTGATATTGGCCTTGATTAAGCCGGTGATAACATCAACTGATGGCCGTTGGGTGGCAACAATTAGATGGATCCCAACTGCTCGAGCCATTTGGGCCAGACGAACGATCGAGGCCTCGACTTCGTTCGATGCTTGAGTCATCAGGTCAGCCAGCTCATCAACGACAACGATGATATAGGGCAGTTTTTGCTCTCCAGCGGGAACGGCTTCGTTAAATGCCTCGATGTTGCGTCGGTTATGGGAAGCCAGTGATTGGTAACGTCGATCCATTTCCGCCACCGCCCAACGCAAAGCGGAGATGGTTTTATCAGTCTCGGTAATAACCGAAGTTAATAAATGAGGGATGCCGTTATACTCGACAAACTCAACTCTTTTCGGATCAACTAAAAGCATTCGTAGGTCTTGGGGTGTATTTCGATATAGCAAATTAATTAAGACCGAGTTCATACAAACTGACTTACCCGAACCAGTGGCGCCAGCGATGAGCAGGTGAGGCATCTTTTTCAGGTCAGCCACGACCACATGTCCGGCCACATCTCGGCCTAAGGCAAGGGCTAGATTAGAGTCAATATCTTTGTAATCTGGTGATTCGAGCACTTCACGCAAAGAAACTAGTGCCGCCACTTTGTTTGGCACTTCAATACCAACTAAAGATTTTCCTGGAATCGGGGCTTCGATTCGAACTGGGTGGGCGGCCAAAGCTAGAGCGATGTCGCTATTGCGAGCGGTGATATTGGTTAGTTTCACCCCCTCCGATGGCTTAAGAGTATATTGAGTTAAAGTTGGGCCGATGTTAACCTCGCTCATCGCCACCTCCACCCCGAAGTCCTTGAGAGTCTTTTTGATTATTTCCACATTTTTACCAATATCGCCACTCTCCGCCTTGGTAGCAGCCGAATAATCAAGCAGGTCAAGGGAGGGAAACTGCCAATCGCCGTTCGGTGAAATCAATGGGACGCCGGGCATCGTTTGATCTGGTTGCATTGTCTTGACCGGTACACGAGATTGGTTTATCTTCACCCCGATTTGTTTGGTGGCACCCAAATTGAGTTTCTCCCAAATCTGGCGGAAAGAGACGCTAAAGGCGAGCATAAAGGCGATGACAATTGAGACAATTAGGGCGATAAAACCACCAACTCGGCTTAAAACCGAGGTATAAATACCAGCGACGCCACTGCCGACCGAACCGCCGGATGCCCCAAACATCGCCGGTATTAGGAGAAGAAGTAGCAGAACGCCAATAATACTGGTGGCTCGCAAGACGTCGGATTTCAGCATCATTAAACGAACGCCGATATAAATCAAAACAAATGGAGCGATATAAGACAGAATGCCAAACAACTTTTGCGACATAACCAGAAATGTTCCGCCGAAGGTGCCGGCTAACTTAAACAGTCCCAAGCCGAACAACACGCCAAAAAGGATTAGTAAAATAGCGATAATTTCCCGAGCAGTGTCGGGCTCGACTGCCCAAACCAAACTATCTTTGAGAGTCGGCACCCGTTTATTTCGGCGAGTGCTATAGCGACGACGGCGACTAAAAATCCCCATAACCATACTCTAGCAACAGAGGCCTTCATTTGCCAGTTACTTGAATGTTTTTGGACTCTAAGTTTGCTCAACCCGAAGTAAAATAACAGAAACTCCAGAGTAAATCTTAAGTCTGAAGGTGGAATAACTGAATAAAGTCTTAAGTCTGAAGGCTAAAGTCTCAACTAAGTCTAAAGTCTGAAGTTTTAAGTACCATACTTCCAAACTTGATACTTGTGACTTGCTCCTTAGTTTAGACTTTAGCCTTGTAACTTTAGACTTGGTGTAAATAACTCAGTTACAACTGTCTCTGTTCGGTGGTTGACAGCAATATTTCGTGCTACCATTTTTGTATGGCAGAGCAGACGGTAGATAGTCCAAATCCAGTCCAAGGCAAAAAACGCCAAGGTTGTCTGAAGGGCTGCCTTAAGGGGTGTCTAGGCGTTGTCG
>Ga0209542_10003948_pt1 | contig 31116 bp, 32 predicted proteins | sample RifCSPhighO2_01_FD_184028 | JGI IMG/M metagenome (GOLD analysis project Ga0209542, IMG submission 184028) | Soil microbial communities from Rifle, Colorado - Rifle CSP2_plank highO2_0.1 (SPAdes) (version 2) | ecosystem: Environmental > Terrestrial > Deep subsurface > Rock core/Sediment ... | reverse complement strand
CCGCATCGGTAACCCGACGATTTATACTCGCCGACTCACCGGTAAAATGATTCAGAAGCGTCAGGAGGAATTCTCCCAGACGACGCCTGTCCAAATTCGCGAGGTTGAGAAAGATGAAGTGATTAAACTGGGGCAAGTGACTCTGCGATTCTTCGGCGTCACTCACACCGTGCCGGATTCCATGGGTATCATCATCGAGACTGCCTGGGGCGACGTGGTGTTCACCGGCGATATAAAACTCAACCACCTCAACGGCGACCCGTCGGATGAAGAGAAGCGAGAGTTCTCTATATTCAAAGACCGCAAAGTGTTGGCACTCCTTATGGACAGTACCAACGTCTGGCAACCGGGATTCTCGATTCCTGAATCGGTCGTGTACAAAACGCTCGACGAGATAATCAAAAATTCAAACGGGCGCCTCATCATCGCGATGTTCGCCTCGCACCTCGAACGCCTCATCCGTGTCGTCGCGTTTGCGGAACAATACGGCAAAAAAGTCGTTATCGACGGCCGCTCGATGCGGACCAACATCGAAATCGCGCGCGAACTCGGCCTCATCAAATACAAAGACGATACGGTGGTCGCAGTGGAAAACATGAACCAGTACCCGCCGGAGAAAATGATTATCCTCGCGACAGGTGCGCAAGGCGATGAATTCGCATCGCTCGCGCGTATCGGCAACAAATCGCACAAATTTATCCGTCTGCAGCCGAGCGACACCATCGTGCTTTCTTCCTCGGTCATTCCGGGCAACGAACGCGCGGTTCAAAAACTGAAAGACAATCTTTCCCGGCAGGGTGCACACATCATCACCTATCATGCGTCCGACGTGCATGCTTCCGGTCACGGCAACCGTGAGGAGGCGGTATGGATTCACAAGCAAGTGCGTCCGAAGTTCTTCGTCCCTGTCCACGGATATCACTACATGCTCCGTGTTCACGGAGACCTCGCCGTAGAAATGGGCGTAAGGCCGGAAAACGTCGTCATCCCCGACAACTCATCGGTAATCGACATCACCGCAGGCGAGAAAATTGTGAAGCACGCCTTTAAAGCTCCGTCGGAACTTCGCGTCGTCGAAGGACACACGGTGAGCGAACTCTCCGATGTCTTGATGCGCGACAGAAAAGCACTCGGTCAGGAAGGTTTCTGCGTGGTCGTGGCAACAGTCGACAGGCGCAGCGGCAAGCTCCACAAATCCCCCGACATCATCTCGCGCGGATTCGTATATCTACGTGACAACAAAGACCTGATGGACCAGACCCGGCTCATCATCCGAAAGTCGGTGGAGGGCTCGATGCACAACCCACGTATGGCCGACCTCGACGCCGCGCGCGAAGATTTGGCCGAAGCCGTCGCCCGCTTCCTCTTGCAAAGAACAATGAAGCGGCCTATAGTCATCCCGGTTATCGTCAGCATCTAACGGCGGGATGTACGCCAGTGGCTCAGACAATTCATGACGTGCTCAGGATGTTCCCTGGGCTTGCTGAGGCAGTCGCCAATGCGACACCGGAGCAGGCCATCCTCAACGGAATGCGGCCGGAAGACCGGCAAGCGATGGAGCCGGTCGTGAGGAGCATCGTGCGGTCTGGCAAGAAAGAATGATCGCCTGAGATGCGATCGGTATTAACGGCAAGGCGGTAACGACCTTGCCGCTTTGTCTTTTTGTATAAATATTCCTTTTTCCCTCCTATAGGAGATATTTAGGAATATCACGCAATTCGCCAGCTTCCTTTTTCCTTTACCAAGAGCCCGTCACGCTCAAGCCCCATCAGCGCCTGATTGAGTTTATTTTGATATATCATAATTTCTTTCCTACCATATATGGTAGGGTTTTGTTTCATAATCATTTTCATCAGTGCCTTTTCTGCAAGCTGACTACTATGGAGTTCGCGGAGGATTGCACCGCGCACTTGGCGCAAGCTGCCTTCAAATTTCGACTGTTTTACATAGTGTGCACTACGGTGATTGTTCCGAATGCCACTCTTTTTAAGATACGCACCGTAATCCATAAGCGCCCAGTGCCACGTCCTCGGGTCCTGCCCTTCCGCAGCTTTCTCGATAATCGGGATAAGCTCCCTATCAGCTATACTAGTCTTTCGCAAAACACTAGCATAGAAGAAATGGATGAAGGCGGCGCGGATGTTGGTTTCAATCATGGTATGCGTTTCGTTATATGCAAAGACCCGTACAGCAGCAAACGTATAGGGTCCGACTCCCGGTAGCGGATGTGCGAGCGCCTCCTTTATATTGCCGCGATAGTCGGCGACGACTTGCTTCGCCGCATCATGCAGGTATTTCGCGCGCCTGTTGTAACCGAGACCGCTCCATATCTTGAGCACCTCCGCGAGCCGTGCCTTTGCGAGAGCACGTACAGTCGGAAATCTTTTCAGAAATTCTTTGTACTTTTCAATTACTCGCGGGACCTGCGTCTGTTGGAGCATCACTTCGGAAACCAAGATGCGGTACGGGTCGTGCGTCTTTCTCCACAGCAAATCATGCCGCCCATGCGTACGGTAATACGCGTAAACTTTCCGCCTGAACTCAGAGACCGACGGCAGATTAATTTTGCGCAGGCGGCGCGTCTTCTTTGTGCTCATGAATGACATGTCCGTCCACCGGCATTATCAGGATGGCTATAAAGTACGCAATCACTCCCGGGAAAAACCCCGTGACAAGTACGAAGAGTACGTACAGCACTCGAAGCATCGTCACGTCCACGACGAAATAATCAGCAAAACCGGCAATGACGCCCGCAATAATTCCTTTGCTTGGGATTCGTTTAAGAGTTTTCATCCCGTTAGAGGCAGGAAGCATTACTTCCCGCACATGAGTTAACGCCAATAATTTCCCGCAGAGCTGCCCTAGCGTCTCTTGTCACAATCGTTACTTGACTTCCGTGGCCTCTAACGGGATTCATGACGCGAGTATAGCAAAACGACTTAGATTGTGTAAATAACGTCTTTTCTTTCGACTTTTACGTCCCATCCGAGACGCTTTGCTGTACGATACAGTTTTTCATTCGGATTAAAGCATATCGGCTTCGCCACCATTTCGAGAAACGGGATGTCGCTTTCGGTATCCCCCACACCGACGGAATATTGGAGAGAAAGATTTTCTTTCTCAATCGCACGCTTCACGACATTGGCTTTGTTGTAAATCAAATGCTCATCGATAATACTGCCAGTAAAGAGGTCCTGCGGGCCGAGTTCGTAGACAAAGCCGTACGATTTGTTGAACCCGAGTTTCGGACAAAATTTATCAAGCACTGTTTTGGGTGAATGCGATACCGCAAGGAGAAAATAATCTTTCGCCTTTAATTCTTTTATCAAGTCACGGGTATACCGATACGTGCGTTTCCATTGCTCTTCCACCATTTCTTCTGCCGCGTCGGCGAGAATACCGTAGTGAACGCCTTTGATGTGTTTTCGGAAGGCGTCCACAACCGCCATGATGTATTCCTCGTAATCTCCTTCGCGGTCGAGCCATTTCGTGTGCTCGCGGTCATACACTTTTTGCGCGTCCTTGGGGAACGCACCTTTTTCGATAAGCTTCTCGACAAGTTGTATCAAAAGACTCGAGCGGAAAATCGTGCCGTCCACATCGAAAATCGCGAGCCGCCTCTTTTCATCTGCCATTGCTCCATCCTGCCCCAGCGGGGGAAAGATGCAAGCCCGGTAGTGAAATCTCGGCTAGGCAAAGACGCGCTCGCAAATCCGGCTCATGGTGAATCAGCCCAATACATGTACATCATTGCAATTTCTACTCCGTAGGAGTAAGCCGAGATTCTACTAACCGGGCAAGCGTGCTATTTTTGGGCCTTCGAGCCGCCGATTTTCTGCAAAATATCCGACTTGAAAGTGAGTTGTAGACTCTGCTGTGCGACGAACCGATCTTCTGCAAGCTTCACCAAGCCGAGTACGAGTTCCACATTCGAGATTCCGGCTTTCTTCCAATTGTGAGCATAGAGACTGCCGGGCAAGGTGTTTACTTCGTTTACATACAAAGTGTTTGTCGACCCGTCGATTAAAAAGTCGACGCGCGCGACGCCCGTGCAACCGAGAGTTGTATAGACTTTGAGGCCCATGTCTTTGACCGCCTTCGTCATCACTTCCCCGACATTTGCCGGAATCTCGCTGTATTTGCTGTTTACTCCTCCCCCACCTCCTTTCTTTCCGCCGCCTGAAAGATACTTATCTTCATAACTGAAAAGCTCCGACTTGTTGAGCGGACGCTCCACACACGCCGCCTCCGGCTCGTCGTTGCCCCATATGGGGAGCGTGACTTCAATTAAATTCTCGACACCGTTTTCGACAAGCACTTTGTCATCATAATGCAGCACGACCTCAATCGCATTTTCGAGCTCGGCCTCATTTTTCGCCTTGGTGATACCGATCGAAGAGCCGAGGTGCACGGGTTTAATGAACAAAGGGAATTTCAACTCTGCCTTTATCCTCGCGCGGAACGTCTCAGCATCTTTTTTCCACGCTTCTCGCGTGAACCATACATACGGCACTACCGGTATTCCTTCCGCGGAAACCACCTGTTTTGTGAGAACTTTGTCCATTGCGGTGGCAGAAGCAAAAATATCGCACCCCACAAACGGTATTCCCGCCATTCGGAGCAACCCCATGAGTGAACCGTCTTCTCCGTATGTACCGTGCATCGAAGGAAACACTACGTCGATTTTCACTGATTTAGAAAATACGCCCGGCCAGTGAATCGAAAGGCCGTCTTCAAACGAAAGCTGTATCTGCTTCTGTTTCTCGAGCTTTGCTTCATAATCCGGTTGCTTGAAAAAAGCGAGGTCGTTCATCGCTTTGTCGGCATACCACTTCCCTGCTTTAGTGATATAGACCGGCCATATATCGAACTGCCCGCTTGCCTGCAATGATTCGATAATCGGGATATGCGCAGTAATCGTGGACACATCATGTTCCGAACTCCTGCCTCCGAAAATCACTGCGATGGTTTTCATTTGGGTCATTGTACTGCTTTTTCTACCCAGAGCGAGCGAACTTTTACGCGTACTGATCAGGCCAGTCATTTTGAATAAGGACAACGTCTCCCGGAACGGTCAGGTGCGGCAGCGCTGCGTATGCCGAAGGTCCGTCGTTGTACCAGGTTAGTGTGCCCTTGAATCCCGCTTCTTTGAGACCTGCTTCGATGAATCCCGTCACAGAATTCCGTACAAGAATTACGTGCTCAATGCCCGCATCCGCCAACTCTTTCCCGATTTCTTTATGAACCGCTTCTTTTCTCTCCCCCATTTCCACAAGACCCGGCGTTACGTAAAAACGCCGATGACCTTTGAGAGATTCGAGGAACGCTATGACCGCGTGTACCCCATCCGGATTTCCGTTGTAACTGTCGTCAAGCAACACGACGCCTTCGCTCAAGATCTTTGGCTCGAGCCGGTTCGAAAAAGCTCGTGTATTTGCGATGCCTTTTTCTATCTGGTTCACCGTGAGGCCAAGCCCCTGCGCAATATGCGCCGCAGCGGCGAGCAGCCCGACCATATGGAGCCCCAGAAGTTTTGAGTGAGCATTAATTTCAATTGTGCCGTGCTGCAAAGTGAAAGACGTACCTTCTAAACCGGTCTTTGCGTTCTTTACACGCCATTCGCCCACTGCTCCGATGGAAAATCGTATGTGCCCTACCGTAGCGTGGGCGTCTGCTATCGCGTTGTCTGCATTCACATAGACCGGATGGAGAGCGAGATAATCGGCAAGTTCAAAAACAGTGTCGGCCGTCCGTTCGAGCGTGCCAAATTTCTCCAGGTGCGCCTCGTTGATTCCCGTAATGACACCCATCGACGGTTGCACAAATTCACAGAGCATCCGCACATCGCCCGGATAATATTCTCCAAGTTCGAAAATGATAACCTCCTCGTCCCCCGTGAGTGTTTTTACAAACGACGCAATACCGAGCGGTGTATTGTAACTTCCGGGAGGAGCGGCGACCTTCTTGCCTTCGGCAAGCACCGTCTTCAAAATCTCACGCATACTTGTCTTGCCATATGAACCCGCTATCGCAATCTTCACCGCAGGATGTAGTCGAAGCTTCTCTTTTGCCTTGCCGACAAGCAATCGTTCAAGCGGTTTTTGTATCACGACGCCGAGCGCGACGAATCCTGAGAGCGCATAGGGTAACGCGTACGTTATTCCGAACGCGAGCGCGAACACAACAAACAAACCGTATGGGAAAGGCAGCTCGGCGCCTGCGAGAGCGGCGGCGGCGAGAGCGATGGCGACGAGCGTCCACGCCAGCACATTCAACGTGCGCGCCTTTACGCTCCACTCAATATGCTTTCTTTTTTCGACAGCACTGAAATCTTGCACTCGTGAATACCAATTCAGGTAGTCTTGAATATCGTACTCGCTCGCCTGCAACATATACACCAACGAGCGGATATATCGGTGCGAGAAACGCGAGAAAAGTCGCTTCATACGAATGCCTCGAGTGCGCGCATCACGTCCAATGGCTTCTCCATGTGTACGAAGTGCCCCACACGGGGAATCACACTCATCTTTGAATCTTTCATTGCCGATGCAAAGCGCTCGCCGTCGGAAAGCGGCGTCGTGGTGTCCATCGTTCCCCATATGAGGAGCGCGGGCACATCAACCCGGGTCGCGTCAATCGACAAATCTTCACGGATAACGTTGAGGAATGTTTCTTTCATCTCCTTGGTATTCGGGTAATCACTTTCTACCTTTTCATAAAGTTTCTTACGAAGCGAGTCGCGGAAATACGTAAGCGGCCACACTGCGGTGAGCGCTCTGCCTAATTTTGCAGTGACGAAAAGTACCGCGTTGCGCATCGTACGACGGCGCGCGTTGCCCGCCGCCGCTATCAGTACCACCTTTTCAGCAGTAAAGAGGCGGAGCGCAAAGCCCTTTATTGCGATACGGCCACCGAGTGAGTGCCCCACAATCGCTTTCGGCTGCACATTCACCTTTTGAAGGAAATGCTGTACGAAGCGTGCATATCGCTCGACATCCCACGGCTCGTGTGGAAGTTCGGTCCCGCCGAATCCCGGCAGGTCGAGTCGGACCACACGATACCGCTCTTTCAATTCGGGCACCAAGCGGTCAAATGTGTGCATGGTGTCTCCCCACCCGTGAATGAGCAGCAAGGGGTGCCCGGCGCCCTCATCCATATACTCCACTGCAATACCGTCGACGATTGATTTCATATTATGTTGCTTTGAACCAACGCTTGTTCGCCTCGGGCCACAGCTTAGTGATCGGATGCATCGAACAGTCATGCATTCGCGCGTTGCATACGTATCGCCCGTAGAGTACGAGTCCGTTGTTTACATATCGCCAATCTTTTTTCGGTATCAGCGATTCCAGATCCTTTGAGATCTTTGTGAGGTCTGTGTTTTTGGACAAATCAAACCGGTGCGCAAATCTTTTCACATGAGTGTCCGTCGGAATGCCTTCCCATATCTCGTAGAGCTCGCCAAGTACCACGTTGGCCGTTTTGTATGCGACGCCGGGAAGCGTGACGAGCTCCTCTACTGTTTTAGGAATTTTTCCTCCAAATCCGCCAGCTGGCGGACTTTTCTCAATTATTTTCGCAGCGGCGATTACCGCCTTCGCTTTGTTGCGAAAAAACGGGAGCGATGATATTTCCTTTTGCAACGTGCCGAGCTTGGCGGCGGCAAAATCTTTTGATGAGCGATATTTCTTAAAAAGCCCCCCACTGGTTACTTTGTTCACGGCTTTGTCGGTGCACTGCGCTGAGAGCATCACGGCTACGACCAGCTGAAACGGTGTTTTGTAGTAGAGCTCGGTTTTTGGCTTGGGATATGCCTTTTTTAGGTACGAGACGATTTTCCGCGCCCTTTGCTGTCGTACCGCTGGAGATTGCATTCGGCTATCGTAGCAGAGCGTATGGCTTACGCTACTCAATCACTATCGGGAAAGAAACAGAATCATCCAGCTCGCGCATGTCCGATGGATTGTCCTTTGAGACAACGAGCGTGGCAGGGCCGGAATAATTCTCTACGGTCAGAGTGCCCTCAAACGGAACGAACTCGGCGGTCATCCAATTTTCCGAGGTCGACATGGTATAGCCAGTGCTCACTCTTTTACCGTTTGCATCACGAACCTCTACGGGAAGATTTGCTTCAAACATCCACGAGCCGCGCGCCTCGCCTTTTACGGTAAATGTTTTCTGCACTGTTGCACCAATGAGCGGCGAACTTACCTTTACATTTTCGGATACAAAAGGTTGCGGCACTACATCAATCGGAACCGGTGTTGCAGGTTGAGCATAAAACCACCATCCAAGTGAGCCGACGAGAAGCGCAAGAACAATCAGCCAAAGCGAGTTGAGATTCATAAAAAAGAGTTACTTATAATGATGAGATAATCTTAGCAATCTTTTCCGGATCGTGTCGAGCGATGTCTGCCTCCGAGAAGAAGTCTCCTGTTATCACGTGTTCTGTATATGCTGAAAGCGCATCATCGCACTTCATTGGATATTTCTTTTCTTGCTCGTATGCGGTGATCAAGCGTGCGTCGAGCGGCGCCGTATTGCAAATCGCATAATCGAATTTCTTGAGTCCGCTATAGCGAAGGAGTTCTTTCACCATATCCGACGCGACAAACCCATGAGTCTCCCCCCATTTGGTCATCATGTTGCAAATAACGACCTTCTTGCCCTTACTCTCTTGAAGAGCCTGCGGCATGCCTTCTACCAAAATATTGGGAAGAATCGACGTGTACAAGTCCCCTGGGCCGATGATGATGACATCAGCTTCGCGAATCGCCGCATCTGCTTCTTCAAAAATGTGTGCCGGTGGATCGAGAAATACTTTGTCGATTTTCAGATTGCCATCGTGCTGAGGAATATCGATATTCGTTTCTCCTACGATTTCGGTTCCGTCCTCGAGAATTGCGTGAATATGTGACTTATCGAGCGAAACGGGGAGTACAGTGCCCTTGAGATCGAGGAGCTCTGATGCTTTTCGTATCGCCTCGATATCGCTCCCGTAAATCGATGAGAGTGCCGCAAGAAAGAGATTCCCGAAACTATGTCCGTTTACCGACCCCTCCGCATTGAAGCGGAAATTGAACAGATTTCGGAGTATCTCACCCCTCCTTCCTTCGGCGAGCGCCGCAAGCGCACGGCGCACGTCACCAGGAGGGAGAATCCCGAATTCATCTCGCAGAACTCCCGAGGACCCGCCGGAATCAAACATTGTGACAACAGCCGTAATATCAAACGGAAGCTCCTTAAGTCCGTGCAGAAGCGTATAACCACTGGAGCCACCTCCCATGCGAACAAGTTTTTTCATAATGAATTCGGTCTACTGTATCGCCTTGTGAAGGCGGGCGCAATAAGAACACTGTCTCGCTTTAATGAGACCCGGGTCCGGCGGAACTCTGGTTCGCCGCGTGCCCCTTGTCGAGACCGAATAATTTCCTTATCGTGCGCTTCAGAAATTGTGGCACTTTGCGAAACACGAAGTCCTGCGTTTTGTGGATACCTCTGTCCAGTACTTTGTCGAGGCGCTCTGTAATCCATGCACCTGCCTTATGTATCCCCCTCCCCATGGATGACAATGCCGATAGTGCAATCCCCGCTGTGCCTGCGAGAAGAGCGCCAGCGAGGCCTCCGCCCCGACGTGGCAGTGAATCTGGCGTACGAGGGATTCCAGACGCAATAATCGGCTCCGATTGCCGCAACATTTCAGAAGCCGGCTCCGGCTGAAGTGCTTCGGCCGCTGGTGTTTGTCTCGACTGCAGAGCGCCGACAGAAACCGATTCGTTCCCGCGAACGCGCGGTTCATTGGGAGTGACAATCTGCGGTTGCGGTAACATTTCGAGAGGATTGTTTCGCCGTCCGCGTGACGGTAGTCCAAACTGTTCTATCATCAGTATATTCTATCGAATTGTTGGTATCTTGCGAGCGGCTACAGGGGTGATAGGATACATAAAGATTAAATAACGTATCAAGAGTGCGGCGAGAGTATCGGCTCTGCGACCCGCCGGCAACCCTTTGGATTTCCAAAGAAGGTGCCCCATCCGACCCATTCGGGAAGATATCTTTATCAAATAATCTCCCTTTGGGAGATTATTTGATTTTTAAGAAGCTGTTATGAGTTTGCGAATTACAGATTCTTAATCCAGCACCTTTCGCGAAAGGTGCTGGATGTAAATCTTTCTAAACTCGTAAAAACTCGTTAAGAAAAATTAACATGTTTCATCTACTGCAAAAATACACGACCGAGAGCGTTACTTCGGGTCACCCGGATAAAGTCTGCGACCAGATTTCCGACACGATTTTAGACGCATGCCTCGCACAAGACCCGCACGCTCGAGTCGCGGTCGAATCTTTCGGAAGCCACGGCACTCTAATGCTCGGAGGTGAAATCAAGACACACGCCGAAATAGACCCCGAGAAAATCGCGCGCGACGTGTATGCATCTATCGGGTATACCGACGAACTTGAAGTCTTAAACACCATCGCGAAGCAATCTCCTGATATCGCTCAGGGGGTAGATACCGGCGGTGCCGGCGACCAGGGCATCATGTACGGTTATGCGACAGACGAGACGGAAGAATTCCTACCAAAAGGAGTCGTCGCCTCTCACGCGCTTGCGCGTCGGCTCGAAAAGCTTCGACGAGATTCGACCTTGTCTTGGCTTCGCCCGGACGGTAAGACACAGGTGACAATCGACAACGGTCGGGGTGTTGTTACAGCCCTCACCTCAACACAGCATGCCGAGGATGTGAGCCAAGAGGAAATCCGCGAGAAATTGATTGAACATTTGTTTTCGCCGGTACTTGGTGATATTTCAAATATCGAGATTCTTGTAAACCCCACCGGAAAATTTGTAATTGGTGGCTTCGCCGCCGACGCAGGGCTTACGGGTAGGAAAATCATGGTAGATACCTATGGTGGCCTTGTGCCACACGGCGGTGGTGCATTTTCCGGTAAAGACGCGACCAAGGTGGATAGGTCGGCAGCGTATATGTGCCGTTTCGCCTCAAAGAACCTCGTCGCAAACGGCTACGCGAAAAAGGCGCTGGTCTCCGTCGCATATGCAATCGGCCGCGTTGAGCCGGTGATGATTGAAGCATTCGATGATACGGGTAAGAATCTTACCGACATTGTCACAAAGAATTTTGATTTCCGCCCGCGCGCGATTATTGAACGGCTCGGCCTCAATCTCCCAATCTTTCGAGCAACGGCCACCTACGGCCACTTCGGCGTCTCGGGTAGACCGTGGGAGGAGATTATCAAACTATAAGAATGCAGCCGCCGGATTTCCCTGCGGCTGCGTGAAGAGATGGGAAGAGCATTATTTGGTGAGAATGCCGTGCATGCCCCAAAGGTGCCTTCTCCTTCTCAGAACTGAAAGCTGCTGACGTAGATGCATGGCTTCGTCCGATACGATTCGCGTCAGCGAACCGCACATAAGACAACGCCCGTATTCGCTTTCTCTAGGAATCGACTTCCGGACATTGGCATGAAGGACAACATTAACGACGCTTACGCGTGTCAACGCTCGCAAGCGCTCCACGAACTTTTCATCATCGAAGTCCTTGCCCGAGATCGTGACAGTTTTCTCCAAAGAATCCTCCCATTGCTACGGTGCCGACAGTGGCACCGTACCGGCGGTTTCTAGACCCCGCCGGTACACTGCCACCCGCACCTATGTACGCAGCTGTTTTTTTACCCGTAGGTAGGCGTCCCTAAAATTCATCCCCTGGTCGACGAGTGCGTATACATCTTCCGTGACAAACAAATCTGCCGTCATGGCTTTTTCGAGATTGAATTTGTTCACTTCAAGTTTTGTAACAATTTCATTTAGAATCTCGAGTGTCGCGATGCAAAGCTCCACTCCAAGGATCAAGGACCTTTTGGTGACCTGGTAGTCGCGATGGTATCCGCTTCCGAGCGATGCTGCGATATCGCGAATTTGGTCATGAAATCCGCTGAACACTTTGCTGTTGGCGCGCATCACTTCGAATACATCGTAATTTCGCTTCTGGGGCATTATTGAGGAACCTGTCGTAAAATCATGAGGCAACGAGAAGAAAGCAAATTCTTGCGTCGTAAAGAGCATCATGTCGCTGGCAAACTTTGCCGCGAGCACCATGAGGTTCGACATCGGCTGCATCGCAAGAAACTCAAAATATCCCCGCGAAAGACCACAATGCATGGGATTCTTCTGTACCCGCTTGAACTCGAGTTTTTTTGTCGTATAGACCCTATCGACACGCAGGTTCCTGATTCCGAATCCTGATGCAGATCCGAGGGGGTTCTGATCGATCAGATGCATTGAGGATTGAAGCAATGGGACAATCTCCTTAAACGCTAGTTCATATGATTCCAACCACGTTGCCACCTTCGTCGGCATGGCTTTTTGCATATGTGTATACCCAGGCATAGGAATGTCTAGCTGTTTTGCCCTAACTTTATATACATTCGCGAGAACGCTCGTAAGTGATCGCACTTTCCCAAGCTGTTCTTTCATATAGAGGCGCAGCATGACCAAAGCTTGATCGTTCCGACTTCTCCCTGTATGGATCTTTTTACCCACTTCCCCATACTGTTCGGTGAGGAACTGCTCGATAGCCGTATGCCCATCCTCCTGCTCAGGGAGAATCAGGAACTTACCCGCTTTCCACAAAGCCAAGATCTCCTTTAATCCTTTCTTTAGATTCCGAAGTTCTGGCGCAGATAATACGCCAATCTTTTTTAGCATTTGAGCATGGGCAATGCTTGCTTGTATATCGTACGGGAGTAATTTTTGGTCGAAAACATAATCATCTCCTACGGTATATTTCTCGACCAACGGATTAAGCCCGCCTGATCCTATCTGCCACAACTTTCGATTGTTTCTTTCGTTCATATGAATTGGAATAAATGAAAACCGCCCTCTCGGGTGAGAAGGCGGTTCGATTAAAATGCGTTCTAATGCATTACGAAAGCGCCTCCTCACCCAGAAGACGGCGGCGGACAACCATTACTGCTTTCTCACAATGCATAAACCGATAGTACAGTTATGTGTAATTCTGTCAACTGCTTCTATTCCACCGTCACCGATTTTGCCAAATTTCTCGGACGGTCGGGGTTGAGGCCTTTGGCACGAGCGAAGTAATACGAGAAGAGATGGAGTGGGACGATGTTCACGAGCGGAGAGAGCATTTCTATCGTCTTAGGCACGTACACGACATCATCCACAATTTTTTGTATATCATCATCCCCTTCCGTCGCGAGCGCGATTACCGGCCCTTTGCGCGCTTTTATTTCTTGAATATTAGACGCGGTCTTTTCGTACACACTGTCTTTCGTAGAAAGTGCGAACGTCGGGAAATTTTCGTCAATCATGGCTATCGGTCCGTGCTTCATCTCTCCCGCTCCGCAGCCCTCGGCGTGAATATATGAAAGTTCTTTGAGTTTCAGTGCGCCCTCAAATGCAACCGGCGCATTGTACTTGCGCCCTATATACAGGAAGTCGCGCGATTCGATGTATTTCTCTACAAGTTTTTCAATGTGTGCACGTTGTTCGAGCACCTCTCGTATCTTGCCCGGAATCGCTTTGAGTTCCCTCGCAATTTCACGAGCATCCTCTTCCGACATGGAGCGCTGCCGTCCTAGAAATATGGTCATGAGTGCGAGTACGGTGAGTTGCGATACAAATGCTTTTGTCGAGGCGACGCCAATTTCTGGCCCTGCATGATTGTAGACTCCCGCATCGGTTTCGCGCGCAATGGTCGAACCAACACAATTCACGATCCCGAGCGTGAGCGCACCGCGCCGTTTGCCCTCGCGCACGGCTTCCAAGGTGTCGGCCGTCTCGCCTGATTGCGAAATAGCGAGCACCGCTGTACGCGCGTTCAAGACCGGTTTCCGATACCGAAACTCAGATGCAAGTTCGACTTCCACCGGTATCCCCGCATGTTCTTCGAGCATGTATTCTCCCACGAGTCCTGCATAGTATGCGGTGCCACAGGCAACGATAATGATGCGCTCGATTTTCGAAAGTTCGTCCGCGACGCTCTCAAGCCCCCCGAGTTTCGCGAGCCCCTTTGATTCAATAAGTCTCCCCCGTAGCGTATTCTCCACAACCTCTGGATTCTCCATCATCTCCTTCATCATGAAATGCTCGTATCCACCCTTTTGCGCCTCCGTCGCATCCCAATCAACCGTCTCTGATTTGCGGTCTACCTTCTTCGCATCGAGTGTGTACACCGTATGGCGGGTAGGCGTTATGACTGCGATTTCCCCGTCGTGAAGGAATAGCAAGTCCTTGGTATGACGCAGGATTGGTGACGGGTCAGACGCAATAAAATTCTCGCCCTGCCCGAGTCCGAGAACAATCGGTGCACCCATGCGCGCCGCGATGATGGTCTCCGGGTCCTTGCCATGCTGGATAGCGAGTCCATATGTTCCCCGCACCTCCGCGAGTGCCGCGAACACCGCTTTCTCGAAATTCTTTTCCTCCTTAAGAAATTTCTCTACAAGATGCACGAGCACTTCGGTATCAGTCGCAGAAGAGAAGGTATGTCCCTCCTCTATAAGCATATCTTTCAACTCGGAAAAGTTCTCGATGATACCGTTGTGCACTATCCAAATATCGTGCCCGCAATCCGTGTGCGGATGCGCATTTTCCATTGTGGGTTCGCCGTGCGTCGCCCATCGGAGGTGTGCGATGCCACTCTTGCCCTCATACCCCACCGGGATTTTCTCGCGCAGCTTCCCCACGGCGCCGGCCGCTTTCACGTGTCCGGACTCCGGCAAATAGATACCGGCCGAATCGTATCCACGGTACTCGAGCGAGGTCAGCCCATCGAGTAAGACGGTACCCGCATTCTTACCGTTATTCCCTGTGTAAGCGAAAATGCCGCACATAAGCTCTTAGACGGCACTCTACCATGTTTGCCTCCCAAAATTTAGCTCAGTCGATTGAATACAATGTCGGCTACATCAGAGCGAAACGTATTTATTGCTGACTTGATGTCGTACGAGTCGCTGGGTCGTTTCGGGTACGTCCTGTTGGAGAGAATGACCAATGCGATACCACGGTCCGTGTCAGAGACGACGCTCGCACCGGTAAAGCCGGTCTTGCCGAATGTGCGTGGGCCGAAACGTTTGCCCATGAAGTACTTCTGGTTCAACTGCCATCCGAGCCCTTTTTGAGCACCTCCCACCACCTCCGGATACTTCCCGCTAAGAAGTGCTCGGAGGAAGAGGAGCATATCGGGCACAGTGGAAAACAAGCCTGCGTGGCCGACAGCAATACCTTCGCTTGCGAACGCGCGCGCACTTTCGTCATGTACGATGCCGCGGATTTCTTTGCCATCGACAATCTCGGTGGGCGCGATTTCTGAATTCGGTGCTGTAGGAAAAAATCCTGTATGTGTCATACCAAGCGGAGCAAACAGAACCGCATCTCCTTGTTCGGCAAGACCCTTACCGGTAATACGCTCCAGAATGATACTGAGCAAGAACGCGGGGAGATTTGAATATTGCGGTTCTCCCCTCAACTCCGGAAATCCTTGTTCGAAAACGCGTAGTGTTATTTCTTTTGCGGACAGGTGCGCGAGCAAAGAAAGCGGCTCGCCATGTACTTTGTATAACAAGAGGTCCTGGATGGTGGCCGCCCGGTCCTTTCGGAGCTCCGGTATGTAGGTACGCACGAGGTCCGTAAGGTTAAGTTTCCCTTGTGCAATATAAATATGAGCAAGCGCAGCAAGCGGAATCGACTTTGTAACCGACGCCATGTCGTAGAGCGTATCTTCCGTTACCTTTTTTTCGCTGTCGTACGCCAAAGTGCCGAACGGCAAGACGAGTGTTTCCGAATCGAAACTGCGAGCAATGCCGATTACACATCCGGGGAAAACGTTGTCCAGAATGGCGCTCTGCGCGATTTTCGCTATCTTCTCAGGCATTCGGATAAGCTGCCTTAATATCCTGGGCTAGGTATGGGTTCCACATTGCTCCTGTCGCACTCATGACGAGATCGGCTCCGGCATCACGATATTCCTTGAAATCTTCCGGCACAGTGACACCGCCGCAACCCACAATCTCAAATCCCGCGTCCAGTTCTTCACGAACCGCTTTGAGGCGACGTGTCATATCAAGCCCCGCCCATTTGATGGCGTGTCCGCATACCCCGCTACGCTTTCTCATTTTGCCCGGTAGTGCCTGAGCACCGTCATGATCCACAATCTCCGCAGAAATCGTATTGATGGCGGAAATTGCGTGACCGTACTTCTCCGTGATTTCCGCGAGCCGTTTGATGTCGGCATTGTCTTTGTAGTATCCGACTTTGAGAACGAGTGGTGTATCCCCTATCTGCGCGCGAATCGCCTCACAGACCTTCTCTGTCATGTCGAGGTTGTAGCAGACGAGACCTTCGTTGCCGATATTCGGGCAGGAGAGATTGGCCTCCAAAATAGTGGCTCGAGTTTCCGATGCGAGCCGTGCTGCCTCGGCGAAATCCGCGATGAATTCTTCCGCCGTCTGTCCGTCGCGCACGGTTCCCATAAAACTCATAATCATCACCTGTCCTTTTCTCGCAGTCGCTGCTGCACGAAGCGCATCCTCCTTCCATATTTCCGAAGGCCGAGACGGGACACCGAATGAATTCGTAATAGAGAGCGGCTCACTGTATTCATTGTCGGCGACAAGCGGTACGTTCGCCTTCTCCATTGTCAGGTCACCCTCCACATTTACAGAAAGTACATTGGGGAAGGGATGACAGGGATATTCATTTGCGCGAACGGTTTTATACACCGAAACATCGAAGCCCTTATTGAATGCGGCACTTACGAACTTCCCGTCGAGGAGCGGTCCCGCGGGAATACCGATAGGGTAGCTGATGCGTTGCCCTAAAAATTCGAATCTAAGTTCTTCTGCTTCCGGCAAAACAACGCCATCGGCAAAACCATTAAAGGGGCCATTCTCCAAATTGTCGTAATATGTTTTTGTCGGATCGTAGAAAGGCGCTCGCAACATGCCCATATCCTATACGAATATCGGCTATCGCACTAGTTCTGTATACACCACAATACGCTCGTCATATGTTTTCTCATTTTTTATCCAGGTTCCCCCGCAGGTAATCAGATTGAGATATGCGCCACCCTTTGCGCTGAAGATGCGCTCTGTCGGGACCTCCTTGTAATGATAGGAGCGTACCTCAGTTACTTTAAAATGCACCCGAGCTCCTTCTTTGTTCAACACATATACATCATCGCCCTTTTCGAGCTTTCCCAGATTTTTGAATACCCCCGCAAGCCCGAGTCCATTATCGACATGCCCGTCGATTACCGCACTTCCCTCTTCTCCCGGCACTGTGCCGTATTTGTACCAGGCGACATCAGAAAAATTCGAAGGCACACCCATGTTGCCTTTCGTGTTAATCCCCACGCGTTGAATTGCGGCATCGACTCCAATCTTTGGAATCTCCAGAGTCTCCGGTCCTTTGCCCGTCGGCAGCTTCGCGAGAGGTGCGTTTTGCTCGGCCTCGGGGACATCAATCTCAAGTTCAGGAGCAAAAGCCGCTGTGCGCAATAGTGTCGCAAAGAAAAAAAGCGCCGCGAGAATTGCGACCCCTGCTACTATGCCAGTCCGAATTGGTCGTTTCATGTCGAGTGCTCAGTTCCTATTCTAGCTGTTTTTCTATCGATGCGAATATACCGTCATCCCAACATTTCCGTACAAGGCAATCAACGTGCGTACCGGAAGGATTCAGAATCGCAGCCCTTCCGGTACGTCTCCATATTACTGCTATGAACTCTGCTGGTCACCTGTAGCAACCGGTTCCTTCGCCTCCTCGCTCTTGCTCTCACTACGAGCGTCGTCCTGATCCTTCTTATCCTTATTGCCGTGTTCTTGATTCATATATGTAATACATTAGTGCTAATGCCGCGACGAGAATTTGCAGGGTGCACCCCGCATATTTCTAATCACGTGAGTATCACGGTACCAGAATCAGATGAAGATAACCTGAACGGCATTTCGTCACATCACGAATGTTATTCGTGTGCAACTGTTATCGCTTCTTTGCGGCTTTCTTCTTCGCAACTTTCACCGCACGAACAATCTTTTTCTTACCCTTCTTTGCCGCAGTTTTCGCCTGCGCCGCAGACTCGCCCGCGATTTTCTGCCAGTTATTCTTGAGTTCTCGGGCGGCATTCTTAAGCTCTTTCGGATTAATCGAGCGCGCCGTTTCGTATGCTGCAGCTGCGCGGTCAACGATCAATAAGAGCTCGGCGCGATTCAGGTCTTTTGCTTTTTTCGCTTCCTTCACCACCTCGTTTTTCAAATCCTTTGCCCACTTTGCTGCTATTAGACGATTTGATTTTGCGTTTTTGCTTGCGTAGAAATAATATCCCGCGGCGATTGCAGCCGCTGCGATAGCCGTCGCTCCCGCGCCGACCCGCTTTGTTCTTTTTGTAACCATAGTTGTATCTTTAATTCTAATTACTTACCCTTTCCGAACATGCGTTCGACGCGCTTGCGGAAAAACTGTGCGACATGTTTGACCTTGAATCCTTCAGCGCGGACATTCGCCCTTGCATCTGCGATGTCAGAACGAAGCAACTTACCTTCTTCCTCCACCATCTTTGAAATATCCTCGACGTTACTCAGAATGCGGATAATTCGAATAAGCACTAGCGCGATTAACGTCGTGACAAGTACCACCGCTAGAGTCGTGACGACAAAGAAGATATCCATCTTCAGGAAATCATTCATGATGCATCAGTATACCCTGCGCCCTCAAACTTGATAGTCGCACCGAGGCAATGAAGAGCCGGTGAATAAACGCCGGCTATTTCATCTTCACGCCCTTGAATGCCCTTCCCTTCTTCTTCATTTGGTCGATGAATTTACCAGTCTTTGCATCGACTTTTGTCCACCGCTTATTTCGCGAGGAGAGCACTTGCGAGCGCTTGCTCACTTTTCCGCTTCTGCCCTTTCCCTTTGGTCCGTTCTTTGCCATATCGATAATTATGAAATCCGTATCATCTGGAGTGCCCCTTCCCAGCCGCCATCATAACCAAGATAGTACCCGACGACGAGTCCGATTATGAACGCTACCGCCATTTTTAGAAGTCCCATAAAAAAAGTATACCCCGAGTCTGCGTGCGCACGTGCAGTACTGTGTATATCAGCTATCCGCTTGCCACGCACTAATGAAATCGAATTGGTGGATAAGGTTGAGAATATTGAGCGTCAGGTTGTCGCGTATCACATAGAGCACAAAGAGTTCCAAAACGAGACCGATGATTACAACAGTCCAAACGGACAAACGCCAAGCCAAGAGGAATCCGACGACCATCGCAATGGTGTCGGAAACGGAGTTCAGCACACTGTCTCCCGTATAGCCTTGCGCAAGTGCTTGCTGACGATAGTGATCAATGACCATCGGAGTATTTTCCAGTATTTCCCATGCGATTTCTATACCGAGCGCAAGCAGGAGCCGCGCCCAGACGGAAAGCCGCGGGAAGAGAAACCACAGACCAACATAAAACAAGAGGCCGTGCAGTATGTGGCTGAAAGTGTACCAATCACTGAGGTGCTGTGAATTACCCGGGCTCAACACTACTCCTTCCCACACCTTCACGAACCCGCACTCACAGATGCTCGGCTGCCCCATAAAATACAGAGCAATTGCCTGCACTGCTACAAGCGCCACGCCCCCGCATAATGCCCACCACACAGAGATTTTCGCATTCATATCATCCCAGTAATATCCCTGCGGCCACACCTGCCGCAATCGCGATACCGCCAATGAGCATCATTCGGAGTGCGTGCGTAAAAATGCCGCGTCGTGAAAGAGCTCCACTTATTGCACCGAGAACAAAAAGCGCGAGGAGCGAGCACGCCACGGAGAGCGCGAGGGCAGACTTACCCGAAAAAAACATATAGGGCGCGAGTGGAATAAATCCCGCAATAAAGTACGAGGCAAACATTACGATGCTTGCAATGTATGAACTTCGGGGACTCGTCTCTGCCGCCGAGGCGTATTCAGCCGCAGAAGATTCGGAGAGAAAGCTCCCCACCGCCATCGAAAAGGCCTCGACCAGAATAAGTATCGCACCGGTAAGTATGATGGTCTCCGATGCCACGCCCGCTATCGCGATGCCGGAGAGAAGTCCGACCGTAGAGACGAGACTATCTTCGACCCCGAATATAAAATTCCTGAAATACGTCGCCGCTGCGAGCATCCACAGATGATAGCAGAAATATCACCCGTGCCTCGTGCCCTATGGAGTCAGCTCGAAATTTGATGACGGAGAAGTCATGCGGAGCGACATTCGAATTGCATCGAGCGCAAAGAGGAGCATCCCCCTGTCAAACTCGCGCACTGCACCCGGCTCGAAATTGCCCATGTTTGCGGAGCGAACGTAGTAGCGCACCGCCGTACAGGGCGAACTCCCTGGAAACGCGTACACCATTTCCTCGTACAAGCTCCCGGCTGCAGCGCCGCTCGAAGTGGCCACCGAATACATCACACCGTTTTCTGTGGAATCGCTCGCTTTGACGTCATCCGGCAGGTAGATATCCCCCGAACATTTTTTTGCCCGAGGCAACTGTTCTACCGAAAGATATGTAGTGCTCGAAAGATTCGTACCGGTCGCCATCGTAAGTGGTATCGAAAATTTCACGCCATACACCGGCTTCCCGGAAAATTGGTCATAGAAATATGACTCGTCCTTCGTAAAATCGTTGGGGTAGACAATGGAGTACGTCGAGGTCGCATACGTACTGGTAGCCATCGGCGTCTGCGTCTGGGGCACCACAGAGTCCGCTCTGTCCGCCACCAACCAATAATAGCCACCCCCTGCAAGAAGTATGAGCACAATCACGGCAACAATGTATTTACCCATATAGGGTGCATCATGCCACAAATAGTATTCGTAGGGAAACTGACTCTCAGATTGTCCCGAATCGACGTCTGTCAGAGAGGTACGAGAGAATTGTAAGCAGCGCACAGATTCCAGGAATCCAATACCCGGGCAGGAAGAGCTGCGCCACCTCCCAGAGACCTATCCATGAAATAGAGACCGAGCCATTTACGGTGGCGATATCATCCATGAGCGCAGTATCCTGCTTTGTCACCGCATTTTTCCATTCTTCCGCATATGAGATGTTTGCATCAGCATTCTTCAACTCATCAGCATATGAAACATTCTCATTGGTAAGCCGTGATTTGAGCATCGACAATTCGTTCGAAAGTGTCTGAATCTGAGTCTCTGTGTCGTATGTCGGCGTCTGCGCTCTCCAATATGTGAGCTGTTCTGAGACAGTATCAATCTGCGATTGCAGAGACTTCACGGCGCTCGAATGAGCATTCACAATCTTTTGTCGTGCCGTCTTAAATTCCGCGAGCGAGCTGTCTGCGTGCTTCTCTTGTTCCTCGATGCTCTGTTTCTGCGGCAGCATATTTTGCGATTGAATATCCACGGTGAGGAATCTGCTCCCGACCAGAGTTTCAAGCTCGGTGCGGAACACTTCGTACTTGCTCACCGGCACCACGAAACTCACATATCCGTATTCCGACGCGCTTGATATTTGGTCGATGCGTCCACCGTGCCCGCGCACTGTTGTCTCGACCCTGCGGGTGAGTCCTTGCACATCGCGAGTCTGCATTGCCGCGTTGTAGTTTACCTTCAGTAATTCTCTCGTGTCTTTTGCGGACGCGTTCGGAGATGGGTACAGATAGTAGGAATCGTACTCCACTCTGCGTTCATACATTGCGTTGTCCATCATTGCGGGAGGAGCAGAAGAAGGAACGGCATTTGATGTATACGAAACACCGCTTACATCCATCATCTGAGGAACTGCTGGGTCGACAGAGGTTGTTCGAAAACTGCCTCCCATGCCAGAGTATGCGTAATACCCCATATCGGGCCGGGAAACCGCGATGAAGGCGACGGCGGTAAGGAGTGCGAGGAAAATCGTTACCCACGAAATGCGCCGTGGGTGCGAGATGCGAGGCAAGACCGAAGACTGTTCAACCATGGAGAAATCCTACCACACGAAAAATGCATCGTAGAGCCAAAGGTTCCGAAGCGAGGACAGCGGTTATTGGCGACGTAGAGCGAATGAAATGAAAGTGTACTCATTTTCATTTCCGAGCCGAGGAGCCAACACAAGGTATTCATACCCTTTATTCCTTTCCTCCGTCAATGATGTCTTTTGTCTGTATCGGACTCTGAATCCCCGGTGTCCATTCCGCATCGATGGTGCTGAACTGTTTTTCGTAGTCCGCGATGTGGTGATTCAGGTACTGCGCCAACCGCTTCATGTGCTGTGGAGTGAGTGCGTAGGTCACACCCTGTTCTCCGGTGAGCATGGTCATGATGAAAAACTCCTGCGAGAACGCGACCGATATATTTTCGCAGAATTGTTTTGGCACTTTAGAGAGGTCCATAGAATAGTTTTTAGTTTAAAGTTTCTAGTTATTAGAGAAAATAAGTGCGGATAATGTGACTAATTGTACCTCGCCGGGGCGCTATTTTGATGAACTTGCGCAGCATGGCGTAGACGAGTATGCTCGTTTTACGCGCAATTCAAACCGAGGGAGATGTCGATGCGCATTCTGTACTTTCTGCTCATTTCAGTAATATCGAGTCTTTGCGCCGCTCCTTCTAATGCGCACACACATAAGGCGGCGAATGGCGTCGAGTACGATTACACAGTCAGTGACGCAAAGGACTGCTGCAACAACGGCGACTGTCGACCAGCAGTGCAGTACTATTCGGACGGCACCCATTACTGGTTCTACGTCGAACCGAAGCCGGCTGAAAAGAAGCATGGCTACGTCGCGCGCTGGGTAAAAGTTCCCGTGGCCGAGGTTCGTGTTAACGATCTTTTCGGCGACAGAAAGGCGCATTGGTGCGGCGATTTGTACGCAGCGCCCCATTACAATACGAGATGCGCATTCGTGCCGCCGAAGCGCGAGATGACGGGTGATTCACAGCCCTTCTTGGACGCAACACTACGACTGGAAAGCCCCGCATTTCGCGGGGCTTTCGATTCTTTGCATGCTACGCGACTAGGCGTCGGGAGATGTTGTGTTTTCAGCGATCCAGAGCTTGTACGCTGTGTAGAGAAGCGAGCCGAGGACGACGACGGGAGTGAGCGTCATTCCGATTCCACCGAGCGCGAGACCCAAGCCCCCAAGCTGCCAAGATGGCTGAAAGATAAAAAGAAACGCGGGAAGCCCGAGGAGCACAACGGCAACTGCAGCAATTTTTTTCATATAGTTATTTTACCCTAGAGAACCGAAGCATGCCACCGCGATCCATATAGATAAGCTCAAGTTTTGTCTCGTTCACTTTAACGACTCCGTAGCTGTATGTTTCTCCGTCCATGACCACGTGTAGATAGGTCACGTCTTGGTCGAGTGGAAATGTTACACCCGGTGGAACCTGAGTCGAAGCGCTGAAGCCATTCCATTTGCCGTTCGCTGTCGCACTCACATCCCCTTCGTACATGTCGGTCACGGTGCCGTCCGCTCGAAATTCACGCGAGTATTTGCCGTCGTCGTCACTCTTCCATACACCCACAAGTTGAGCTGATGTTTCTACAACCCTCGGGTCTGTTTGAGAGCTGACCTGAGGTGCCACGGTGGCCGCTAAGATGTCCGCATCTGACGAACCACGGTTTGTACCGATGTAGTACGCGACCCCGGCGAGAAGCAAGACTGCAATTGTTATCGTTATGACTCGTGTATTCATAGATAGATACGTACCACTACGCTTCTATCGTATCGTGGATTCACCGGGAGGCGCAACCTATTTCTCTTCGAGACCAAGACAAACTGAATTAATACAGTAGCGTTTTCCTGTTTTTGTCGGACCGTCGTCGAATATATGGCCTAAATGCGAGCCGCAACGGGCACAGCTGATTTCTGTACGTTGCATTGCGTGTGAGGTGTCCGCGTGTGTTTCTACCGCGCCGGGGAGTGCCTGGTCAAAGGAGGGCCAGCCCGTTCCGGAGTCAAATTTCGCGTCCGAACTGAAGAGCGCGTTGCCACATGCCGCGCACGCATATGTACCGTCGGCCTTTTCGTGGACGAACTCGCCGGTGAACGGCGCTTCAGTACCCTTCTCACGCAACACTTTGTACTGTTCGGGAGTGAGAACCTTCTTCCACTCATCCTCACTCTGAGGCATTTCTCGCTTCATCGTTGCAGTATAGCAAGTCTTGTTTAGCGACGCGATTTCACTCGGTCGTTTTCAGTAAGAAACTGCTTGCGCAAGCGAACGGAGGCCGGAGTGATTTCGAGATATTCGTCTTCGGCCATGACTTCAAGTCCGCGTTCAATCGTGAGTTCAAAAGGAGGAATGAGGTTAAGTGCTTCGTCGGTACCCTTGGAGCGCATGTTGGTGAGCTGTTTCCCTTTGGTCGGATTCACCATCATTTCTTCGCCCTTGGAAGTGTTGCCGATGACCATGCCCTCATACACTTCTATCGCCGGAGCGATATAGAGCACACCGCGATCCTGAAGATTCCACAGCGAGAATCCAAGTGCCTTGCCGGAAGCCATTGATATCATCGAGCCTACCTGTTTCTTCTTTATTTCTCCGGCGTGCTCCTTAAATCCGATGACACGAGAGGAAAGAATCCCTTCACCCTTGGTGTCGAGGACAAACTGATTCTTGTAGCCGAGAAGTCCGCGCGTCGGACCCTCAAAGATGAGCCGAACGCTGTTCTCATGCACCTTCATGTCTTTCATTATGAATTTGCGAGTGCCGAGACGCTCAATGATGGAACCCTGATACTCGCTCGGCGTGTCGACTATGACCTCTTCAAACGGCTCAAGCTTCTTCCCATTTTCTTCGCGAATGATGACCTGCGGCTGGGAGACTTGAAGTTCGAATCCTTCTCTGCGCATGTTTTCGATAAGAATCGCAATGTGAAGTTCGCCACGACCAGAAACTTTGAACGTGTCGCCTCCGGTAAAATCGACGCGGAGTCCGACGTTGACCTCGAGTTCACGTTCGAGCCGGTCGCGAATTTGTCGTGTCGTGACAAATTTCCCCTCGCGTCCGCCAAAAGGAGAACTGTTTACAAGGAAATTGAGTGTAATGGTCGGCTCGTCGATGGCGATAGCCGGAAGCGGCGGCGCATCTATGTCGTTCGTGATTGTTTCGCCGATGAAAATATCGGAGAGCCCCGCAATAAGCGCGATGTCGCCCGCACATACTTCCATTGCATCGACTTTCTTCAGACCTTTGAATGTAAACATTTTCGTAATCTTGCCCGGGCGCATTTCACCGGTGGGCTTTTTCACAAAAACCGTATCGCCCATTTTGAGTGTGCCTTCGTAGATGCGTGCGATGGCGAGACGGCCGAGGAAGTTGTCGTACCCGAGATTGAACGGCTGAGCGCGAAGTGATGTAGTCGCACTTCCCCCTTCCGAGGCGGGCTTCACATGCTCGAGAACGCAATCAAGAAGCGGCGTGAGGTCACTCGACTCGTCGGTGAGTTTGCGCTTGGCGATACCCTGCTTGCCGATAGCGTAGACCACAGGGAAATCCGCCTGCTCATTGCTCGCTCCCAGTTCGAGGAAGAGTTCCAATACCTGCTCCTCCGCCTTCGCTGGATCTGCCGCGGGTTTGTCGATTTTATTTATGACCACTATCGGCCGAATCCCGAGTTCGAGGGACTTTTTGAGCACGAATCGTGTCTGCGGCATAGGACCCTCCTGCGCATCCACTACGAGGAGCACCGAATCAATACTTCGAAGCACGCGCTCCACTTCCGAACCGAAGTCGGCGTGGCCTGGAGTATCTACGATATTTATTTTCGTGTCTTTATACGGCACCGAGGCATTTTTTGAATAAATCGTAATGCCGCGTTCGAGTTCGAGAGCATTCGAGTCCATCGATACGCCTTCTTCCGCAACGCCGGTCTGCCGCAAAAGCGCATCCGTCAGCGTCGTTTTGCCGTGGTCCACGTGCGCAATAATTGCGATGTTTCGTATTTCCATAGGTATCGTTAAAAGAAAATGCCTCGTGTCCGAGGCACTTCCTCATAATACCCGCAAAATGCGGCTAAGTCAAAGCTACAATTGTTCTTCGATCGCTGTCTTGAACTGTGCCAGCTCCATAAATCCAGGCAAAAGTGTCTTTCCAGTGACAAAGCCAGGAGTTCCGTTGATACCGAACTCGCCCGCCTCAGCTTTGTCTGCCTCGATAGCAAGCATGTAGTCGGCGGTTTTCCCGGCAACCTTTGCTTTTACCGCTGCGGAATCAATTCCGGTAATCTTTTTCGTAAGTGCGACGATAGATGCTTCGTCGCCGAAGCCGGCGTGCTCTTCGTCTTGTGCGTGATACATCGCTTCGCGCCATTCCCAGTATTTCTGCGGATAGAGCTCCCACACTGCACGACCGTAGAGCGCAGCAGTGGTGGAGTCTTCACTCAAAAATGCAAAATCCTTGAAGACAACCTTGAGCTTGCCGGTGTCGACGTAGTCTTTTATGAGGACCGGCAACACTGCCGGGTTTGGGATTCCTTCCACTCCTCCTACTTCAAACGCCTTGCAGAATGGGCACTGATAGTCAGACCAGTACGCCATAACCGCTGGAGCATTTTCTGCGCCGATAAACGGAAGTCCCGCAATCTCAACATCTGCAATATCCGCGTCCTTTGCGGCGGTTCCCCCACCACCTGGAGCTCCCGTCGCTGGTGAAAGCGCGGCGATAAGTGAGATACCGATAATAATTCCTGCAATAATAATCGCGCCCGGAACGTACAGATTGCTGTAATCCTTGGTTTTGGTTTCTGGCATAATCAGCACATTCTACACTACTTTTTTTGACAGCAAAATTTATAGTGCAGAGGCATTGTCAACGATGCGTGGCTTGTCGCAGACCACTCAGAATTACGCGGCGCGCCCATAATCTCGGATAGAGTGCTTCAATCGGTCGCGCACTGATACGTACTCTGGTATCTCATCTGGCTGCTCACCTCCGGAAAGTCGGATAAATTGTCGTGTAGATTCCGCTACAGCCATCTTCATTTCGTCGGAGTCAATGCTCATCATGCCGAGATTTGTCGGGGGTGCCCACACTACGCCTATATTCGCATCGGTCTCTTTTTCTATCGCGTCGAGCGATGTTCGGAGATTTTCTTTTAGCACAAGACCTTTTGCCAACTGCTGCACGATTGCCGCTGAATCAAGGGAGCCCACTCCTCGCAGCGGCCCGGCTATGCTGCGCATTATCTTTTCCGCTACGGCCTCCCATCGTTCCGGTTTGATGTTTTCCATGGCGTCAAAACTTGCCTGAGTGAAAATGAGAACCTTTACTTTTTTCTCCGGATTTTCAGACTTCACCTTTGCGATAATTTCTTTTATCGGGAGTGCAGCGAACCCGCCGTCATAATACGTCACACCATCGATGGTCGGAATGTCCCCCGTAACCTTCGGAATGGACATGGTAGATACCGACGCCGTCGACATTCCCTCCTTAATATTCTTTTTATCGAGAATCCGTACCGCCGGTTCTGCAGAACCTTTCAGCGGCTCGGTAACGACGGTCCAGAGTTTGCAGTGAGCATTTTTGATGCGCTCTTCATCGAGTGCATACTCGCCTTCTTCCTCCAGTTTTTTGATGTAGTTGATATCGATTGTATTTCCAAAACGTATGTCGATAAATTTCTTGTCTGCCAAAGGGCCAGTCAGCATAGCGATACCTCGCAGCAATTGTTCTCTACCACCCACAAAGCGTGTCGCTACGGTGTCTCCGCTGGAAATCCCGACCGCATAGTCGACAGTATCGGAATTCACCCCGAGTAAATCCTGACCGAGAGCGGCACCGGCAATTCCGGCTGCCCTCATCCCGCCCTGCATAAATATATTGACCGTTACAAAATCAACCCCTTCAGGATTACGAGCTTGCTCAAGAAATGCTTGTCGTATCGGTTTGCAGTGCTCTTCCCATATTTCGTACTCTCTTTTGGACTCTCGTATGTATTTCTTCTCGAAATCTTCGTCGTCCCGCTTGGCCTCGCTACGCATGAAATCCTCGGGTGTCTTTTCCTTGCTAAAGAGGCCGCGACTTGATGCCTGTCGCTTCCAGCGCTCATCGTTGAACTTACGTTCCTTTGAAAAATCGGGTATTTTTTCCGACATAGACTGTGGATTCAGTATAGCAACTCCAAAGAGAGCGCAGACTACAGATGTCTACAGACAGATTGATTACGTGTGCGAGGAGTGAAAAGGGCGACCTTACAACGATGCACGAAGTTCATTTAGCTTCGCGCGGGTCTTGGGACCGACGTATCCGTAGCCGGCATCACCGGATTTCGCGAGGCCGTATTTTATTTGAAACTTTTGCAGGGCACGCTTCGTCGCCGGTCCGAAGTATGTTGTCTCCTGCCCGGTTGAACCCACGCCGCTCATCGCGACCTGCGTCGAGGTGTCAGAATTCAGGATGCGCTGAAGGGTGAGTACGTCTTCGCCACGCGCACCGACGTCGAGCCCGCGAGTAATCGCGCCCGATGCTCCTGCGGCAGACGACGAAGGACCTGCGGCCGATTCTTTAACACCGGCGAGGACTCCCCATATTGCAGGGTCCTGCCCCCCGTCGAACTTGAATATCGAGATTCCACGAAGTCCGAGCTTTTTCGCAAGGTCAATTTTCTGCTGAACGGCTTGCGCATCGTGCCACACGACGTAGCGGTATGTTGCATTCGAGCTATTTTGGTCGGCGAATTGCGAGGCGGCTGCGGCTGCGGTGAGCGCGCTCATCGTAGCGACCGGCGGAGTGGAAGACGCTGCATCGTTTTTCAAATAGGTGAACGCCATTTCGCCCCAATATGCCCGCTCCGGCGTAACGCCGTACTGAGCCGCAAGAGGTACCGCGTATCCGGGATTAAATGTGAACAGAATGTCATACACATGCTGGCCGCCTTCGTAGGTGGTCACATCGTACTCATATCCATAGGTAGGGACACCGATAAGCATCTTGCTCTTTTTGATATCTTTCGACATCAGTTTGACGACTTTTTCTATCCACGCGGGGTCGCCGTTCGGTGCATAAAGCCGCGTCCCGGCTTCTGAAGCGAGCTTGAGGTCGGTGCCCTGCTGGTCGTAGGTCATGATGCGCACGCGGTCGCAGTATTTGTTGATTTGTTTCAGGTCATTCGAGTAGATACCCGCGTCTTTCGGTACTTCCGTCCCGAAATATCGGTCGGTTATCGGTAACCTCGATTCAATGGTGCACATCACCCACTTGTTTCCCATGCGTTGATACAGGCCCTTCAGAAAAGTCGAGAAGTAATCCTTGGTCTTCGCATGCTTGAATTCGAAATCTATGTCGATGCCGTCATATCCGTTATCTTTTACAAGCTTTGCAATTCTGTCTTCGAGCGCGATTCGGCTCTTTTGGTTACTCAATATCTTGTGCATCAAATCACGGTCCCCCGACATTACCGTCGGGATAACGCGCACACCCTTTTTCTTGGCCTCGGCGATAAAAGAGAGCCACGGCTCTTGGTCAAGAGCGCCGTTGTCCGCGAGCGTTCCGTCTTTCTTCAATGTGTATACAAAGGGGTTCACCTCGGTGAGCTTGTCGAGGTGCGGCAACGTGTCCACTGTGCCCGTGGCTGACCTCCAATATGGAATCCATCCGGTTACCTCAAATTTTGTCGCCGTTGCGGCTGATGCAAACGCCGGAGCGAAGAACAACGCAGCAAAAAAGCCGATAATCAAAAGGCGTATGGGGTAAATACTCATACTGTGGGTGACGGATGAAGTGTGCATACCATTACCGTAGGATTTGAGTGTATCACTCACACATGGATTCTCTGTGTGGACGACGCCCCATTCATGAAAACCTGCCGTTATATGTTCATCTTCGCTATCTCCGCCTTTATCATGCGCTCAATGGTCCCCTCGAACATGCGGTACATGAGGGGGAGTTTTGCATAGAGGTCGAAACTCTCATCCTGCACAGTGAGCGTTCCCGAAATATGTGAGCCTTGTGCCGCAAATTCAAAAGTCAGCACGCTGTCGTTCCACTCTGTTTTGACATCGGTCGCGTTTTCTGCGATTTTTGCGCGGCTTTCTTCCAGCATCGACTTCACTCGCTCGATTGCCTCCGCCTTCGATTGTTTATGAGGAAATGAAATCTGCATCCGGCTACCCTACCGCACTTTGGAGTCAGTACCAAGTCGTACTTCCGTCTCCCGAGAGTGGTATCTCCTCCCCCAAGTATTTCGGCTCCCGCTGAAATACAAGATCCATCAGCGCTTTCACCGACGCCGGCACTTCACGAAAATAATTCTTCATCGATACGCCTGCATTCTGTGCGGTCATACCGTATGCGGTGAGATTGAGATTCCGCGCGATAAAGAGCGCCCGCGGAAGATGGAAATCTTGCGTCACTACCGTCACCGCCTTCGCCCCGAAGATGTCCCTCGCACGATACATACTGCTGTAGGTATCGAATCCCGCGTGGTCGAGGAAAATATCGCCCGCTGGAATCCCCGCATCGATTAAATATTTACGCACCGGAGTTACCTCATCGTGAGTAAGTGTGCTGTTGTCACCCGTCACCAGTATCTTCGCGACCTTGCCCTTCCGATAAAGTTCGGCTGCGGCATACGCACGCTCTTCCAAAACCGGCGTCGGCTGTCCCCTACGCACTGCGGCGCCCAAGACGAGCGCGACGTCGGACTCGGGCACATCGTCTATCGAAGTATAGATAAAGCGCTCCGTCGAAAGCCGCATCACAATCGGGACGAGGAGAATCGCCACGAGCGCAGCGAGACAGAGCACAATTACAAGGGGTATGTATTTTCGCCATCCCGTCATATCCGCAATTATGCATCACTTTCTGCAACTTTCCGTGAACTTCATTAACAAAACGCCCCTAGCTTGTCGCGGGGCGTTTTGTGTTACAGACCTGAGGGTTACTGAGTAACCGTGAAGTAGATTGTCTGCGATGTGCCGTTGCCGTTGGTCACATACACGGGATATGTTCCCGGCGTCACTTGCTGTGAAGGAGCACAGCTCGAGCCGAGGAGATCGCATGGCGATACCGCATACGGAATCGTGAAGAGGATAACGGAACCGCTATAGGATTGCACAAAGCGTGATCCGCCGACGCCAAAGTGCACGACGTT
>Ga0209542_10003946_pt1 | contig 31123 bp, 29 predicted proteins | sample RifCSPhighO2_01_FD_184028 | JGI IMG/M metagenome (GOLD analysis project Ga0209542, IMG submission 184028) | Soil microbial communities from Rifle, Colorado - Rifle CSP2_plank highO2_0.1 (SPAdes) (version 2) | ecosystem: Environmental > Terrestrial > Deep subsurface > Rock core/Sediment ... | reverse complement strand
GACAAAGCCCCCTCTTTTTATTAAGCTATTTTAGAAAGAAATTGTCGTTAAACTTACCATTTGGTCTGTAAAAATGCTTTTGCATCCTTGAGCAATGTCCCATTAGCCATGCTTTTTATGAATCTCGTCTTGATAAAGCCCCATCTTAAGTAATATTCTCTGTAAGCCTTTTCATAATAATGCTTTATCTCGTCAACGCTTAAATTTGGATGCTGGTATATCTTCTCCTGCTCATGCAATAGGTAATAAGACCAATCCTTTAATTTGATCAGCCCTTTTTTCTCATATTCATAATAAAGTCTTGTTCCTGGGAAGGGTGTTGTTATTGCAAATTTTACCTTATCCAAGTTAAGCTCCTTTGCAAAATTTATTGTGTCTTGAATGGTTTCTTTTGTATCAGCAGGCAGCCCGAGCATGAAATATCCTTGCAAGTCAATTCCAACCCTCTTTGCAAGCCTGACAGCCCTTCTAATGTCATCTAATTTAATTCCCTTTTCAACAGTATCCAGAACATTCTGGTTTCCAGACTCAACTCCAATTGATATCTGATAGCATCCAGCTTTCTTCAATTTCTCCAATAGCTCCAAATCTACCCTATCAACCCTAACGCCATTGAACAAATTCCAAGGAACCTTTAAGCCTCGTTTTACAATTTCATCGCAAATATCTTTTGCCCTTTGCAAGTCTGTGGAAAAGCCATCATCAATTACATGTATTTCCTTAAAGCCGCATTTGACCATAAACTCCATTTCATCAACAGTTCTTTTTACAGATTTAACCCTGAATGTCCTGCCTTGTATCAGCTTGTTGCAGTAAGTGCATCCATAAACACATCCCCTTGAAGTTTCTATGGCACCAACAGGGCTTTGCTTTGCAACAAGGTGGGACACATTATACCTGGTTAAGTCAAACAAATTCCATGCTGGAAAAGGCAGTTCATCCAAATTCTGCAATAATGGTCTTGGTGGATTTTTTACAATGCTCCCATTATGCTTGTAGCAGATTCCTTTTACCTCGCTCAAATTTTTCTTCTCAATTATCTCAGGTATTGTAAAATCTCCCTCTCCATAAACAGAAATGTCTATGCTTTCATGCCTTGCCATCTCTTCTGGAAATATTGATGCATGAACTCCTCCAACAACAGTTGTTATGCTCTTGTCAGCATCCCTGACAATATCTGCTATCTTCACAATTAAATCATAATATGGTGTTGTTCCTGTTATTCCAATATAATCCGGCTTGAATTCCTGCAATGTTTCTCTTAAAGTTTTTTCCATGTCATCATATAAATCAAGGTCAAGAATCTTCACATCAAATCCATTTGTTGCAAGAGGAGCTGCCACAGTAGCTAAAGCCATCATCGGATGATTTGGTGCTGCAACTCTTACCTTTGCATGCTCATATGTCTTCTGCCTCCATGGCGGAACTGTAAGCAATATTTTCTTTTTCATTTTTATTCATCCCAGTAATATTCGCATCTCTCTTTTACATTGTTGTACATGTCTTTTTCATCAAATGGATAAATCCTGCAGTTAATCGGCCTTTTTTCATATATAGTGCATTTGTTGTCTTTCAAGTATTCACATCCAGCTTCAGAGCAGCAGCCATGCATATTGCATCTTCCTTTTCTTCTAGCCAGGCTTTTTAAGACATAATCTCTTCTGAAATGCCAGTAAAACAATCTTCTTATGTATTTGTAGATATTAAAAATTGAATAAGCTTTTATGTTCTTCTTTCCGCCCCATATATTGAACTTCAATTTTCCAGGTATGATTGCATCTTCTTCCATTTTTGTTCCACATCTCTTTTTTGCAGGATAAAATGCTAAAATTCACATTTCCAATCTTATAAAACATGTATTTAAAACTTACTGCCTCTGCATGATCTTGGCCATGTTGAAGATTTCTCCAAAATTCAGGCTGCACATGTTGTTCATTTCAACATAAGCATGGCAAAAACATCCATGGCATGCAAGCCTCACAGTTTTATTAACGGCATTTTTAACTCCAACATCCAAAACACTTGGTGCATTTATCCTGCCAATCATGCCAAAACAAGGATATACCTTGCCATCAACATCAACCCAAATGTAAAGCTCACCAGCATAGCATTTTAATTTGCCATAATTCGGATAATTATAATGGTATTTCAAGCAAGCTATAGAGCTGTTTATCCTGTTGCCAGGTCTTTTCTTTTCTTCAATCAATTTTTTTATCACAACCCTGTATTTATCCAATATTGGCATAACATCCTTGACATCGCCAGACAAAGGATAAGCAAAAACTGGCTGGAAATGCAAATAAAAATCCATCTCTTCTGCCTTCTTAAGCAGAAAATCAACATGGTCTATATTGTATTTTGTTAAGACAACAACATTCCAAACCTTAATTCCATGTTCCCTTGCAATCTTAATGGCTTTAATTATATTCTTATAAGCGCCTTTTCTAATCTGCTTGTCATGAACTTCCTCAGGCCCTTGCAAGCTCGGAGCTAGTATGTCTAAATTTTTCAGCTCATTAATCTTCTTTTCAACTAGCGCCCCATTAGTAACCAATGTCGTTATTATCCCAAGTTGATGTGCATGATCTATAATCTTTCCAATATCTCCTCTTAATAAAGGCTCTCCGCCAGTAAATCCAACCCTCTGAGTTCCTAATTTTTTCAATCCATCTAATAAACTAAATACTTGTGCTGTTGTAAGCTCCTTTCTATGCTTCTTCCATATAGAACAATATGAACATGAATAATTGCACCTATCATTAAGGTGTATAGTCACGCTTAATGGTGTTCTTTTCTTAAACGCATAATACTTCAGAAGGGCGTTTGACAGTCCAAGTACTTTTGGCTTGTTCATCTGTCAAACAACAATAAATAACTATTTAAAGTTTTTTAAACGTCTTAAAACACCATGAATATAATAATAACAATTCCCGCATATAATGAAAGCAACACCATAAAAAAGGTTTTGGATGACATAAATAAAGTCATGAAAACAACTAAATACAAGTATAAAATAATGGTCGTTGATGATGGTTCTTCAGACAATACATCTGAAATTGCTAAATCATCAGGTGCAACAGTTTACAAGCACAGTCATAATCTGGGCTTAGCCCAAACGTTCAAGACAGAATTAAAAAAAGCATTGGAATTTAGCCCTGATGCCATAGTTCATTTTGATGCTGACGGCCAATATCTTGCAGCAGACATTCCAAAATTGCTAGAGTATATTGAAAAAGGCTATGACTTGGTCTTAGGCTCTAGGTTTTTAGGAAAAATTGAATACATGCCACTAATAAAAAAGCTCGGCAACAAAGCCTTTTCAAAAATAATCTCAAAAATCTGCAATAAAAGAGTAACAGACAGTCAAACTGGTTTTAGGTGTTTTACAAAAGACATTGCAAAAAACATAGAAATAACATCTACTTATACATATACCCAAGAGCAATTAATAAGGGCATTAAAAAAAGGATACAAAGTTATAGAGGTTCCAGTTTATTTTGCCAAAAGAAAGGACAAATCCAGATTAATGAAAAATCCTTTCCACTACGCAGCAAAGGCACTAATAAATTTAATCAGAGTCTACAGGGATTATGAACCATTAAAGTTTTTCTGCAGCATTGGCTTGTTATTGATGTCAATAGGCTTTATTTTTGGGATTTATCTTATATATCTACATTTCACAACAGGAATTACAGGCCACATTCCATTAATCATTTTTACAACATTAACATTGATAGTTGGCTTGCAGATAGTATCGTTCGGCTTTTTGGCTGACATGCTTAAGAAAATCTAAAGGGGTTTCTAAAAAATGAATGTGTTAGTAATAACAAATGATATTGTAGTGCCTAACAAGGGTGGCGGGGCTCCTAGATGCATAGCTGTTGCAAAAGCCTTCTCAAAGAACCATAATGTTATACTGCTCGCCCCAACAATTCTTAATGAAAAAAAATCATCAGATGCATTGAAATTAAAAGTCATAAAGATGCATCATATTGACAGAAATGATCCAAAAAAAATAATTAAGTATGGCATATATAATCCATTTCTCTTTTTTAAAATATTAAGGATAATAAAAAAATACAGGATAAATCTTGTTTTCTCCCATAATTCAATATGTGGATTCCCTGCATTAATAGCAGCAAGATTTTCAAAAGTTAGAACAATCTTTGACATAACAGACTTCGTCTCAGAATTCATTGACAATACCCTAAAAAAGGGCTTCAATCCCCTCAAAATAGTAAAAGCCATAGAGCATTATACGATAAAACATTCTGATAAAGTTATAACAAACACTATAACAATCAAAGATTATCTGGAAAAAAAATATAAGAAGCGTATAGAAATGGTATACGATGGATTTGACCCGGATGTATTTAATCCAAAGAAAACAAAAAAAGAAAAATCATTTATATTAATAAATCAGGGTGGCATGGATCCCCAAGATGGTTTAGATATCTTAATGCCAACTGTAAGGATATTAAGTAAGAGCATACCTAATCTAAAAGTATACTTAATAGGCGATGGAAAAGTAGTTCCAAAGCTAAAGAAAAGCATTAAGCTGAACAAATTGGAAAAATATTTCTTTTTTAGCGGCTGGGTATCTCAAAAAGAAGTTAATGATTACATGAACAAATCAGATATAGGCCTTGTTATATTGCCAAATTTATTTTCAGGAAAAACAAGGGTTACTTTGAGAACCTTCGAATATTTTGCATGCAAAAAGCCGGTTGTCGCAGCTGACCTTATTGCCATAAAGGAGATAATAAAAAATAACAAAAACGGCCTGCTGTATGCAGCTGATAACCCTCAGAGCTTGGCATTATCAATATTAAGATTATACAATGATAGAAAGCTTTATAACAAGATATCAACAAATGGGTATAAAACCTCAAAGAGTTTTGAATGGCAAAAATTAGCTAAAAAAATTGTTGATATTTCCTTAAGATGATAAATGAAATTCCATCAGTATCCAGAATCTGGTATTCTTATTTAACTAATTATAAAACTATTCCTAAGCCGAGAGTTGCTTGCATAGAAGTTTCTTATCTTTGCAATGCCAAATGCATATTCTGCAGGAGATGGCAAATTGCTCCAAAAAAAGCGCCAGAAGAACTTACAACATTAGAGTTGATGCATGTAATAAAAGATTTAAAAAAACTCGGGGTTAAGCACATTAATTTTTCAGGCGGCGAGCCTTTCTTAAGAAAGGATATTTTCAAGCTGGCAAAATTCGCAAAAAGCCTTGGAATCAATACAATGGTTAATACAAACGGCTTGCTCATAAACGAGAATAACATTAAAGACGTTATAAACAGCTTCAATAGAATAACAGTTTCCATAGATACATTAAATGAAGAAAGATATAAAAGAATCAGGGGCGTTCCAGGGGTAAAAACAGTCATTCATGCCATAGATTTAATATCTAAATACAAAAAGCCAAGAGTAAAGATGGTATTAACCGCTGAAAACTTAAATGAAATCAGCCCTTATTTGTATTATTTCAAAAAGAAAAACGTAGAAATTTCAATACAGCCGGTACATTCCGAGAAAAAAAACATGCTTGAACCAAGAAATAAAAGCTTAAACAAATTCAATTACAATGAATTCAAAAGCAAATGGTCTTCTTTAATCAAGAAATATGGATTAAATACTGATTACTACAAATATTTTCCAGAATTTTTGTGCAATCCAAAATCATTAATGAATAAATTTATTTGTTTTGCTGGTTCATTTGATTTGTTTATTGATCCATACGGCAATGTATTCCCGTGCGAAAGCAGGAGAGACATAAAGCTCGGCAACATAAGAAAAAAACCATTAAAAGAAATTTGGAATAAAGACTCTTCAAAATTCAGGAAATGGGCAAGCAGCAATAAAAGAAACTGCATATGCTGGTGGTCTTGCACAGCTAAGAGATACTTAAAATTAAGCAAGCCATTTAAAATTTTAAAATGAAATTTCTAATTTTCTGTTCCCTGCCAAAAAATTCAGGCTCATATGTAATGGGCAAATACATAGCAAAAGCCCTGTCAAAAAATCATAAAGTAAAATACATAAAAAGTTTTAACAGGCTGCATTTTAACTTGTATTATCTCGTTTCTATTCCAGTTTACATAATAAGAAGCCTGTTCAACAAATCAGACTGTACTTTGGTTCTAAAGCCATTTCCTGCATCGTGCCTGGCAGCTTTAATCCAAAAATTATATGGTTCAAAAATAATACTCGACATAGACGATATAGACTATGGTTATACAAAATCCTTGTCAAGAATAACAAAGTACATCCAATCTTTATTCATTAACAAATTTGATTTGATACTGGTTCATAATAAAGAATTGATGAAAAAAATCATGAAAGATTTTAATATAAACAAGCAAAAGATATATCTGCGAGAACAAGGTGTTGATCTGAATATTTTTAAACCAATAAAGACAGCTAAAAAATACATCAAGAAAACATTGATATTTACAGGCCATTTAAATGCATCATCTTACCTTGAAGAAATCTTGAAAGCATTTAAGCTCACTTCAATAAAAAGAAAGAATATAAATTTAATTGTGATAGGTGATGGCTATAAATCACCAGCATACAAAAGAATGGCGAAAAAATTAAACATCAATGCCAAATTCCTGGGCTATATCTCAGATCAAAATAAAATCGCAAGCCACATTGCGGCATCAGACGCCTGTGCTGTTTATTATCCAAATACAATTGGCAACAGATACCGCTGCTCTATGAAATTGCGCGAATATCTTGCAATGGGCAAGCCGACAGCATGCAATGATTTTGGGGATTTGAAAAGATTTAAAAAATACACTTATATGTCCAGTACAAACGACATTGAAGGGTTTTCAGAGCAGATTTCAAAAGCCTTGTTCAAGCCGGATAAAAGAGAGCTGTCAGGTATGTCCTATGTAAGGAAAAACTTGTCATGGGATTCTGTCATAAATGGAATTTTAGAGAAAATAAAACATGCATAAGAAAATCTATTATTCATTCAAGAAGAGTATTTTAAAGAAGCCGATTTATCTAATCTTTTTTGTAACAAACAACTGCAATGCCAAATGCAACCATTGTTTCTATTCAGAGCAGTTAAACCAGAGCCAGAAAAATCTTCTTACACTAGACCAAGTCAAAGACTTTTCAAAACAGCTCGATAAAATAGTCTGGTTGGCAATTTCAGGCGGCGAGCCTTTCTTAAGAAATGACTTGGAAGAAATTTACAAATTATTCTGTGATAACAATAAAATTGAAGACCTTAACCTGCCAACAAACGGGGTTTTAACAGATGTAATATATGAAAAAACAAAAAACATGCTTAATTCAAGAAAAATAAAAAATTTCAATATCGTTCTTTCTTTAGACGGAACAAAAGATATCCATAATGAAATAAGGGGTATAAACTGCTACGATAATGTTTTCAATACATACAATAAATTAATAGAACTAAAAAAACAGCACAAAAATCTTTTAATTAAAGTTAATACAACGTTGTCTAATAAAAATATAGATGTCGTGCCAGATCTAATAACTGAAGTTAAATCTCGTATGCCGGAAATAGATTTTCATAACTTCGAGCTTTTAAGGGGCAGTCCAAAGGATACAAATTACAAACCGCCAACAACAGATCAGCTTGAAGCAATAAAGCCATTGATATTTAAAACATGGGAAAGCTATGCATTCTTTGGAAAAAAAGATTTAAAGGCAAAAATAGCAATTAATGCAAAGAAACTTTTATTCAACTCTTACATAAAAACATTAAATGAAAAACGTCAGTTATTTCCATGTTATGCTGGTAGAGTTCATTGTGTTTTAGACTACAATGGAGATATTTACTTATGCGAACTTGGTCCAAAAATAGGCAATATAAAAGAAAACAATTTTGAAGCCATCTGGAATTCAGAAAATGCAAATAAAGAAAGAGGCAAGATACTAAAAAAAGAATGCTACTGCACTCATTCCTGCTTCCAGAATACAAATATCAGCTTCAACCAAAGATTATGGCCAAAATTATTTTTCGGTGATTGAAAATGAAAGTTGTAATAGCAAACCCGCCCTGGCCGGGCGAAGGCTACGGCACAAGAAGCAACATACGCTGGCCCCATAGAAGAGGGGACAAAGTACTAACCTTTCCGATTTACCTAGCTTATGCTGCATCTATTCTAAACAAAGCAAACATCAATGTCATTGCAATTGATGCTATAGAAAAAGAGTTTGATATAGATAGTTTTGTCAATGAAATAAAGAGAATAGACCCAAAGATCGTATTTCTTGAAATCAGCACGCCGTCAATCTATTCTGATCTTGAAATAGCTGAAAAGCTTAAAACAAGTACAAATGCGTTAATATCATTCATGGGCCCGCATGCAACATATTTCCACAAGGAATTGATTGAAAATTACCGCTTTATAGATTTCTGCATAAGGAATGAATTTGAATACACAATAAGAGACCTATGTTTAGCTCTAAAAGAAAATAAGTCTTTTGATGAAGTCCTCGGAATTACTTACAGAAAAGACAGCAAGGTAATAATAAACAAAAATAGGTCTGTTATAGAAAATTTAGATGAATTGCCATTCCCTGACAGGATTCAATTTAAGCTTGAAAACTACCAGCAGGCATTTTATGGCGGCAAGAAAACAGCATTATTAATAGCATCAAGAGGCTGCCCATACAACTGCACATTCTGTTTGTGGCCCGATACATTATATGGCCATAAGCATAGAGAAAGAAGCGCAAAAAACATAGTTGATGAGATTGAATTATTAATAACTGACTATGGTGTTGATGAAATCTACTTTGATGATGATTCTTTTACAATAAGCAAAGCCCAAGTATTAGCAATCTGCAATGAACTTAAATCAAGAAACATAGGCATTCCTTGGCTGTGCATGGGCCGTGTTAATAATGTTGATGAAGAAATGCTAAATTCCATGAAAGAATCAGGCTGCAAGGAAATATTTTATGGTTTTGAATCTGGCTCCCAGGAAATACTAAATCATTCTTACAAAAACATTACTCTTGAACAAATCAAGAAGGCAGTAGAGCTTACTAAAAAAACAGGCATCTGTGCTGGAGGCAGTTTTGTTTTCGGATTGCCAAAAGAAAGCATGAAAACAGTAAAAGAAACCATAAGGTTTGCAAAAAAGCTTGGTGCAAATTATGTTCAGTTCACATTGGCATCTCCATTTCCAGGAACAAAGCTCTATGAAGAGGTAAAAGAAAAAAACCTTCTAAAATTAAATTCATGGGCTGACTTGGACGGTACTAAAGGGCCTATAATAGAAACAGAATTCTTGAGCAAGAAGCAGCTTTCTGGCGTTATAAGAAAAGCCTACTTGCAATATTACACCTCGCCAAGAATTATAATACAAAATCTAAAGGCTATAAGTGATATGAATAGCTTCAGAAAAATAATGCGCGGTGCTTTTTCTGTCTTAAGCAGAGTTTTTTATTATAAGAAATAAATTCAATTTTTTCTTCTCAAAATCAAAATATCCCCAATCTTTTTCTCAAGAATATAATTATTCTCAATGTAAATTTTTATGTCTGGTTTTGTAGAATAATAAGTTACATCCATATAGTCATCTGCAACAACATATTTTACCTTATTTTTATCCATATAATCAATGATTGTCTTAAAACTTGGGGCTCCAACAGCATCATCCTCACCAATGCCCTCAAAATGATAAAGCAAAGGGTGCGTTATATCCAAGGCAAGTTTTCTGTCTGCCATTATAGGAACCATAGTCAAAGGCGTAAATATTTCATCATTAACGTCACTATTATCCCTTACATAAGAAGCAACATCATTAAGTGAATTAGACGACCATTTATTATTAAGACCATGGTAACTGACATAAAAAACAGCAGACAATACAACGCCAATTAAAATTACAATAAAAAATGCCATGGTCAGCAAATTCTTATAATCCAATCTGCTTAAAAATGGCGCTGATATGACAGCAAGAGCAGGCATAATCTCGGCCAAATACACAACATGAAAACGAGAATAGAATAAATAAAAAGCAATTATTGAAAATATCCACAGTAAAATGAATTTATTCTGTTTTTCACCATAAAAATTATATTTCAGCATAGAAAAAGACAATAGGAATAATATTAGAGTATAAGCTATACTAATCATAAAAAAAACATTCGATGTCACTGGATACTGGCTCATTCTTTCTGGAAATCTGAGTATAAGATATTCATAAGCAAATGCGCTTGCCAAGATAACAAACAAAAAAATACTTATTATGGTGGTTTTTGCCTTGCTCTTAAATCTAGATATTAATACAATAAAAGATAAAATTGTTATATATGGTGCTTCCCTGAAAAACCAGTATGGCAGCAAAACCCTCTGGCCTATAAACTGTTCTAAGGAAAAAGCTGATGTAAATGGCAGGAACTCAAACCCAAGCAACTTAAGAAAATCAGCATTAATCACATATGAATATAAAAACAGCAAAATTAAAGGCAATAAAATCCCAAAACCGCCGTATAAAAAAATTCTGGATAAAATCTTTGTCTCATTCCTGTACATATAAGCAAGCAAAAATATCTCAGCCAAAACAAATAAGATTATTGACCTTCTTGTCAGCAAAGCCAAAAACAAAAAAAAAGTATGCAAAGATATATGCAGAAAATTATTGGTCTTTGTAAATTTAATAATATAGTAAACAGCAATTGTAAACAGCATTATCATCAGAACGCTCTCTCTAATCAGGTTATTCCAGAATATTGCAAAGGGTATAAAAGCATAAATTCCAGCTGCTATAACCCCTAATCTTTTATCATGCAACAAGCTGCCAATTTTATAAACAAAAAATATCGTTGCAATTGAAAATATTACAGACAAAAATCTGCCGAAAAAAAGAGAAAAACCAAATAGTTTGCCAAACAAAGACAAGCTTAAAGTATAAAGCACTTCTTTCATGTAAAAATCTTTGAATGGTATTAAATTTTCAGCAAGCAGCTTTGCATCAGACAGATAATTTCCTTCATCAACATCAATCCATTCATAGTTGATTGTAATAATCCTAATAAACAAACCAAGAAGCAAAATTACCAGCAGCCAGATTAGATATTTATTTCTCATGTCCAGTAAAATGGAAATCTATCAACCATTAATGATGGTATTGTATCACAGGGTGTTAGACAATGGCACCCTCCTCTTAATATTTCTTTCCTCCTCCTAACAGTCTTTTCATCCATCCATATGTCATCAAAGTTTTTATTGTTCAAATTGCCAAATACATCATTCAACAGCAAGCATGACGTAACATCCCCGTTAGGAATAATATAGCAGGATGCTGACAGAGCATAGCATTTTATGTAATCCCTGGGCTCTTTTAAATATAAACTCATAAGCTTGTAAAAATGCTTGTACACTAAGCCTTCAAAAAAGCCCTTTGATTTGTATTCTTTTATGAATTTTTTATTGTATGCTAATAATTCCTTAACAGCCTTTTCATCAAGAAACAAATCTTCAATGAACCCTTCATTTGAAAATTTTTTAATCTTCAAAACAGGCTTGTACAAAAATCCGATGTTCTTTTCCCTTGCCAGCTTGTAAACATTGTCAACCTCGTTGAAATTCAGCTTGTTTACTGTAAATCCCAAATTTATCGCCAGCCTCTTGTTATATTTCTCCCTTAACATATTCAATTCATCAATAGTCTTTACAACATTGTCAAAAGAGCCTTTAACACCTCTTATATTATCATGTGTATTCTTCATTCCATCTAGGGAAATCTTAATGCCAAAAGACATATCTTTATGCTTTATTAAAAAAGATTCCATTTTTCTTTTTATTAAATCCGTTGAAAATCCATTGGTAACGAATCTTATCTGCAAAGGCCTTGAATATTTAGCAATAGCATCAACAAACTTGTCAATGTCCTTAACCAAAAAAGGCTCTCCGCCTGCAAAATTAAACAATTTTATTTTTTTTAGTATATCGCTATTTTTTATCTGTTCTGCAAAAACATCAGGCTTTAATTCATTTTTATTCTTCCTGGCCCATATGTTGCACATCTTGCATCTCAAATTGCACTTATCAGTCATGTTCAAAGTAATAGAAAACATTCTAGGATATCCCAGCTTAAGCATTACAATTTCCCTTGCCAGTTCCAGTTTATTAAAAATTCCCATGTTACATCTCCAATATTGCTGTCTGTTTGCTCCAAAACTCAGTCTTGACATATTTCCTAACCTTCAAGCCAGCCTCATTTGCTAGCCTATAAATGCCTTCCATAGTAAGCATTGTTTTATGCTCATGCTCTGCTTCTTTGTCTGTTATTCCAATCTTGCTTGTATAAGCATGTATTTTATACCTAAATGGTATTGAAGTGGATATTAATATTATGCCTTCATTATTTAAATGCTGTTTGAGGTTGATCAATGCCCTCCTTGGATTTTCAATATGCTCTATGACCTCGCATAAGACTATTGTATCATACTTGCCTATTCCATCTAAATCTCCTTCAACATCCTTATAAAAAATTTTAACTCCATCTGGAACATCTATTGATTTATCCTTCTCTAATCCACAATACTCAATGTCTCCAAGATATTTTCTCAATGCGCACCTTCCGCAGCCAACATCAAGTACTTTTCTGCCTTTAACATATCTCGCAATATTTCTAAGCCTCATTCTTTCCAATAGTGGTGATATTAACCCTTTTACTTGGCCTTTATTCATGTTATTAAGAATCTCTTTTTACAAATTAAATCTCTTGCAGTCCTTGCAATAGCTTGAAAACTCTTGATTATTGTACATCCTGTCCCAAATCTTTTTCAAAGGCTCTTTTAGAACATTGCCGAATGATTTAATTTGGTTCTTGTTGCACGCCATCACATCGCCATAAGCAGTTATATACAGTTTTTCCTTGCCAGCAGGGCATTCTAATTTTCCAGAGAAATTATACATTGTATGGAATCTGACATTTGGGTCTTTCATTAATTTGTATACCCTGGCAAAATCATCCTTTGTTAATGCAAGCTCTTCAGCTGTTTTCCAGCCGCCAACAATCCCAACATAATTCATCAAAACCATAATGTCATATTTCTTGGCTAATTTTACAATCTCTTCAAAATCATCAATGCCACCATGATACACAACAGCACTAAAGCAGCAGCTTATTCCATATTTCTTGCACAGCTCAACTGCATTTATAACCTTGTTATATAAGCCTGGTATTTTTCTCAGGCCATCATGCTTCTTTGGATCTATGCTGTCTAAGCTTATTTGCAAATAACTAAGGCCTGCCTCTTTTAATTTCTTCATTTTTTCTTCATCAATAAGTGAGGCATTTGTTACAATAGAAACCAGGGTTGATTTAGGCCTTAAAACCCTTATAATATCGCATATGTCTTTTCTTAATAAAGGCTCTCCGCCAGTTATGTTAACATGCACAGCTCCAAGCTCATGCGCCTGGTCCCATATGCCCTTTATTTGCCCAATGCCCAAGTTAACTCGCCCTTTATCCAATAAATCCCTTGAATAGCACATATCGCATTTTGCATTGCAGTCATAAGTTATAGCCAGCTCTACGCTTCTTAAAACAGGTTTTTTCAGCACCATCCCTTTTATAAAACCCTTTGCAATTCTTGCTCCAAGCCTTGTACTTTTGATGTATTTTAAATGTTTTAAAGCCTTTTTCATAAAAATCACCATGCAATATTTTATTGCTCGAATCTTGCTTTTTATAACTTTCGCTTTATAGTATACTGCCTCTCAGCATTCTGGTTATAGCTGGTTATCATCTCGCCTATAAGTCCTATTGAAAAGAACTGTACCCCGACCAAAACTAGCAATATAGACAAAAACAACAATGGCCTGTTTGCAATTGGATTATTATAAACATATTTTATTATAAGCAAATACAAGCCAAATAAAGATCCAATAAATGTTGAAATAAAACCAAAATATCCAAATAAGTGCATTGGTTTTTTAGTGTATGATATCAAAAATTTAATTGTAATCAAATCTAAAACTCCGCCAAATAATCTCTTTGCCCCGTACTTGCTCTTCCCATACAGCCTTTTTCTATGGTTTACCTTAACTTCTTTAACAACATATCCCTTGTTATGGGCAATTATTGGAATATACCTGTATAATCCCCCGTAAATATTCAAATCCTTTGCAACATAATCTTTTATTGCCCTTAAATTGCAGTCAGAATCATGTATCTTTATGCCTGTTGTGAACTTTACAAGCCTGTTAAATATGCTTGATGCAATCTTCTTTGTAAACTTGTCTGCCCTGTTGTATCTCCACCCAACAACCAAATCGCAATTCTTTATCTCATCCAAAATCTTCTTTATTTCATTTGGATCATCCTGCAAATCACCGTCAATAGTTACTATTGCTTCTCCTTTGGCTTCTTTAAATCCCGCAGTCAATGCAGCTGCTTTTTGGAAGTTCTTTGTGAACTGTATTACCCTTACATTCCTGTCTGTTCTGTTTATTTCGCTTAATCTTTCAAATGTCCCGTCATTAGAGCCATCATCGACAAATATTACCTCATACTCTTTTCTAATCTTATCCATGGCTTGCTTTAATTCCTTGTATAATGGAATAATATTCGCTTCTTCATTGTAAACAGGTATTATAATTGAAATATCCATGGCAATACCAAGAAACACATAATTTTTAACACTTTCGCAGAACTATTTTTTAAGGCTTTATCTCCTCTCCAAAATCCCTCTTAAAAAATCTCTTGTATGTGTATTTATGCCCGTAATACAAAAACGCCAATCCCCCAATGAATAAATAGGGTATGAATGCAAAAACCCTGAATAGTATAACAGTCTTGACAACAGTTACACCATTTACACCAAAACCCAGCAATAAGCCACCCATTGTAACGTCCTTAACACCCAGACCAGAAGGCAAAAACGACAATCTTCCAAGAATGTATGATATCCAGTATACTACAAATAAATCAAAATAACTAAGCCCCACATTAAAAAACATCAATGAAAGCCCAACAAAAAACGGCAGCAGCACAGCTTGTATAATCGTCAATGCAACTAACAGCAAAATAAGCCCTTTATTGCTAAAGTAAGATGGTACATTGTCTATAAATCCTTTAATGGTTTCCTCATCAATGCCAAACTTAGATACAAATTTCTTAATTCTATCAGGCATAAACCTTTTTAGCCCAATTATCTTTGGAAGAAACCATTTATACTTGTAAGACATTACTCCAGATATTAAAATAAATAATATTACTATAGCAATCTTCAGCAGCATGTTATTGAACAACAAATTCTCTCCAACAAGTAAGAGCAATATAGGCAGCATTATTATCTGCCATGCTATGCTAAAGAAATTCTCAAAACCAACGGCAAATATTCCATTCTTCAAGGAAATGCCGCCTATCAGCCTTGTTACTAACGGCTTGCCGAATATGGCTCCAGTTTTCAGCGGGGCAAAAAAATTAAAAAATTGTGAAATATGCAATATAACAAAAGATTTTGAGAAATCCAAATTCTCCCCTTGTATATAAAACAACAGCTTGTAAGACAATGCCCCAAAAACAGCTATTATTGAATTTAATAGTATAGCATAAACAAAATACATAACAGGCACATTATCCATGGCTGATGTTATTGTTGCCAAATCCATGAACAAATGTAAAAATGCATCATATTTAAATATTTGTTCTTAAGGTAAATAGTTATGCAAGACTCAAACCATTCATTAAAGGTAATTGCAAAAGGCGGCATTATAATATTCATTGGTGTACTGCTGTCAAAAGTATTCAGTTATGTCTATAGAATTATAGTGTCAAAACTAGGCCCTCATGATTATGGGCTGCTGTCAATTGCGCTGGCAATCTTCGGTATACTTGGCGGCATAACCATGCTTGGCACAGAAACAGGCCTGGTTAAATTCATTTCAAGCAGCAATAAAAAAGAAGGTATAAAGGGGGTCATACAGGATGCAATAAGGTTTGTGATGCCTCTTTCAATAATCTTGGCTATCTTATTGTTCTTTTTTTCAGATTACATAGCTGTTAATTTTTTTAAAGATAAATCCTTAAGTATTCTGTTAAAAGTGCTTGCTATTTTTGTTCCAATTAATGCATTAAGAAAAATATTCCTGAATTCATTGATAGGCTTTAAAAGGGTTGAATACGAAACATTGGCAAAAGCCATAACAGAAAACCTTTCAAAAGTAATGATAACCGCACTGTTGCTTATCCTCGGTTATAATCTGCTTGGTGCAATAATAGGCTATTCATTAAGCATTTTAATAAGCTTAATCCTCGCATTCTACTTGCTAAAGTATAAGGTGTTTAACTTCCTTGATAAAAATATTAGTGAAGTATATTCTACAAAAGAATTCTACATCTACTCGCTCCCTTTATTGTTTAGCATAATGGTATTCATATTTATACTATGGACTGATACCCTGCTGCTGGGCTATTTTAGAAGCGTATACGAAGTTGGAATTTATAATGCAGCAATGCCTACTGCTCAGCTCATATTCATATTTCCAAATGCGCTAATGGCTATATTTCTTCCAGTAATAAGCGGTTTTCAGGATTTCAAGAACGAGGAGTTCAGCAAGGTCTTCAAAACAGTAACAAAATGGGTCTTGTTAATTAACATAATACCTCTTGCATTATTCTTGATATATCCTAAACAAATCCTTAGCATAATTTTTGGCCAAGCATACAGCAGCGGCTATTTAACCCTAATCCTGCTGTCAGTGGGATTTTTTATAAGCTACCTGGCGTTAAGCTCTAATAATGTATTGCTTGCATTAAATAAAACAAAGCTCGTATTCATGAACAACTTAGTTGCAGCTATCGCCAACCTAATGCTTAACATAATTTTAATACCAAAATACGGCATTAATGGTGCGGCAATTGCAACGTCTTCGTCTTTTATCTTGATGGGCATCCTTATGTTTTCAGAATCTTATTATTTAACAAAAATAATCCCCTTCAAACTAGGCATAATAAAAATAATTTCATCTATAGCAGTCCCAATGCTGATCATAAATTACATCGTGCAAAAATACAATATCAACAGCATAAGAAATATAATTGTTACCTTTATAATATTAATTGTTATTTATATGGCTTTATTGCTTTTAACAAAGTCTCTTGAAAAAGAGGATTATTTTATCCTGAACAGCATTTATAAAAAAATAGGAATAAGAATAAATTTCATTGACGACTTATTTAAGCGTGTTGAGTAAAATGCAAAAGAAACTTGAAAACAAAAAATTGCTTGAGATAGAGCTTCATAAGAAGATAGCCAGAAATTACAGTGATATAAGGGAAAAAAACAGGTCATCAGCATACTATAATAATTATTGGGCTAAAAAAATGCTATCCCTATTAAAAATAGAGCCCATGAAAATCCTGGACTATGGTTGTGGAACAGGAAGGTTGTATCCAATTATAAAAAGGATGTTTAATTCATCCTATCTGGGCATAGATCTCTCAAATGATATGTTAAATGTTGCAAAAAAAAAGTTTAAAGGTATTGCTGTCAAGCAAGAAGATGGAGAGGATTTAAAATTAAAAAATAATTCTTTTGACACAGTTATAGTTTTTGGAGCATTGCATCACCTGCCAAACCCAAAAAAAGGGCTTGCTGAAATAAACAGAGTCCTGGCAAAAAAAGGCACTTTGCTCATCTCAGAGCCAACTAGTAACATAATAATGAAAAGCATAAGGGGCTTAGTTTACAAATCAAGAAAACATTTCAGTTTATCCCATAAAACGTTTTTGCATTCTGAATTAATAAGCCTGATAAAAAACAGCGGGTTTAAAATAAAAAAAATAAAATATTTTGGCATGCTGGCATTTCCATTCAGCTTTCCAGATATAATTCCTGTGTTAAGATATTTTCCTTTCCCATTATTAAAAATATTAATATCAATAGACAGCATACTCCTTGAAATGCCAATAATAAATTCCTTCAGGTTTGCAACAATTATCTTAGCAGAAAAATCATCAAAAGAACTGCCATAAAACTCAATATGCTCAAATAAAGCCCTATTTTATACGACAACGGCTCGTACAAAAATTCAATTTTATGATTTCCTTTCTCAATATAAACTGATTTTAAGATATAATATGCATCATATATCTCGGTTTCTTGCCCGTCAACATACGCCTTCCATCCATTATAATTTGCATCGCTTACTACAACAAATCCATTGTTATCAAACTCATCTTCAATAACAATATTATTCGGCGAGTTATGAGTTATTTTTACAGCCTTATAATCTCCTGTTCCTGCAATTTCAAACTTGCTCTCGTTCTTTTCAAGAATTGCATATCTCTTAGTCATGAAATCTTTGTCAGCAAGCATATTTAAAACCCCTTCTTTATCAGCCTGTTTAAATCTCGGCACATAAAAAGCCCTGTCCAAAGCATTATTATTTCTGTACAAATTTCCACCATCATAGTTGAACAAGAAGCTTAAGCTGTTGTCGTTTATATCATTTGAGCTTATTACATACTTAATATTCAGGATATCTATCATCTTTGGATATTTTACATCATTAATAGGTATGCATGCATCAGCTTTAACCTCGCAATCCCCATACAAGCAGGAATACTCAGCGTACCTTTTCAAAAATATTGCATCGCATCCGCTTGCTAGCTGTATGTCATTGCCAACTGCTAGATACTGCGGCAAATTGTCTTTTGTTTGAGAGCTTCTTAAAGACAAAACCCTAAACGTGCCTTCGTCTTGTTTTATGGTATTAATTATCGGATTGCTGTTAAACTTATCTTCAAAGCTAGATGGTTGTATAAACTTTGTAGAAAATATAAACAATTCAACTACTAACACCAATAGCAATAATACCTTAAAATACTTGAAACTTATTTTATTCCATGCCCACAAATAAAACACAAACAATATTGCAACCATTAAAACCAAAAATATCCCTATAGAGTTTAATATGCTCTTAAATACAGAAGGTACTAATCTCAAAAAGTAATTCAGATCCAAGCCTTCTCTTGTAATCCTTGAAGCATCAATATTACTATTGTAAAGTTTTGTTGCAAAATCCTTTCCAAACTGCACAACTTCTTTCTGTTTGTAGTAAGCCATAGCTGCTCCACCTGCAACCAACATTACAAGAATAGCAGTAATAAACAATATCCTTCTCAGCTTGTTTTTATTAGCCTCATTGAAATCATTTATCCTATCAAGGCTAAATCCGCTTATTGCAGCAACTGAGAAAACAAAGAATACCATCATTCTGACAGGCACTCTAAATGCATTGAACAACGGCAGTTTATGGAATAAGCTAAAAAAAGGAGTGTATTTTCCAAAGCTAAAAAACAATGAAAATAAGGCTATCAACGAGAATATTGTAACATACTTGTTCTTTCTTACAAAAAAAGCTGCTATTAATAACAGCATTAAAGTAACTAGTCCAACATATAGATATTGTTCAGTAAAGCTTGAGTGCTTCCAAAAACCCCAGTATAAATTTCCCCTGCCGTAAAATTCAGGCATAAAAAATGTTGCCAATGCATATCCTGGCAAAGAATGCATTGTTGCCGTCTCATAATCCAAGCCGCCTTCTCTAACGGAATATTTGCCATACTCCAACATAGGCAGCAGTTGTACAGCACCAATCAATACGCTAACCATAGCAGCAATTAAAAATATTCCAATAATCTTAGTAGTTTCTTTTCTTTCATACAATAATCTCAATACAAGATATAAAAAAACAATAAAACTGCTGTAAAGGAATATTTGCGGCCCGCTGCCCAATATCTGAATGCCCATAAACAAGCCCATTAAAAAGCCGAATATAACCCTTTTTTCTAATATTAATCTCTCTGCAAAATAAATCAGTAATGGAAACCACACTAAGGCATTAATAAAAGACAATATGCCAGACCACAAAACGACCATGCCGCTGAAAATAAATATAACAACAGATAACAACGCTGAAAACTTGCTCACCTTAATTAGTCTCAGATACATGTAAAAGAATATGCCCATTAACAGCAAGTTCATAACAATAACATAGGATATTGCAAGATGGAATAGTATTAAATAAAATACAATGCTTAATGGGTAAAACATTGTTGTTAAAGGGCTTCCAATAAAAGGTGTTCCAGAATAAACATCATTGTTCCATAATATCAGCCCATTATTATTTTTCAGGCTCTCTGTTATTTGGCTCTCCCAAACAGACGTCATCCTTAGCAGATCTGCATTTATAGTGACTGCATTTTCTGGATTAAAAAGTATCTTATTAAAGAACAAAACTAGCAGAAACAAAAATACAAAAAAGCCGATAATTGTTTTCTTATTCATTTTTTGCATAAACAACAAAGCTGGCCCCATAACCAAAAAATGATTCTATGTAAGTTGCCAGTATAGCTAGTAAAACTAAAAATGGCAGTAATATAAATGTTGCTAAAGCTGTGTAAATGAATTTTAAAGGGCTTACTCTTCTCTTGTAACCTCTCTTGACAACATTATAGAGAAAATTAAACTCGCATCCGATTGAATTCAGAAAGCTCTGTATAAACCCAAATGGATTGTACTCAATGGAATAATAATTAAGCCCCTTTATCCCAAAACCACTCTTCTTTAACAGCTTTTCAATTGTTCTTGGCGAGTAATGCACTAAATGCCTTGGTATATCTAAATGAAAAGTATTCCTTCCAAAAATATAAAACTGGAATGACTGTATGTTTGGTACAGACATAACCAGCAAACCATTTTTATCAAGCAACATTTTTAATTTTTTTAATAGCATATCTGGATTTTCCACATGCTCCAATACATGCCATAAAGTAATGACATCAAACTTCTTGTTTAATCTGTAAAATTCATCTTCATTGAGTATCTTTATGCCAAGCTTCTTTCCAGTAATCTTTCTTGCATCTTCTGAAAATTCAACGCCATTAACAATCCATGCCATTTCCCTCATTTCAAGCAGGAAATCACCGTTGCCGCAGCCATAATCTAAGATCTTGCCATTTCTTATCTTTGGTATCTTGCTCAATCTAGAAGCCATCATGAATTTTTTCATTATCTTATTACCAATGCTTTTTTTTGCATAATAACCCTCGCCGTAATATTTGGACATTTCGTTCTTAGAAGGCATGTTGTCAACATAATTTAATCCGCACTTTGAACATCTAACCATGCTAAATAATTTCTCACTTTTAATTTCTCTCGGATCATTATCCTTTGTTCTCAATACGCTAATTTTAGTGCTAGATTTGCATAATGGGCAATTGACCATAACTTAACATAGTTTCCTAAAGAATTAAAAATCTTTCTAAAATCACCAAGCCGTCTTTAGCATAATTTTTAAGTGCTCAACTAGCATGCCATTCTTAATATCATTCTTTATTCTGTGCCATAAATATTTTGGCCTGAAGTAAAATTCCTTGTAGAACTTCTTGTAGTATTTTTCAATTGTATCCCAATCAAGATTTTCATGCCTATACAACTCTCTTGCTGGCGTGTACATGTTAAACTTGTTCCAGTCATCGCTTACCATTAGTCCTTTATGCAAATACTCATTGTAAAGCTCTGTTGCAGGCAATGGTATTGTTATGGTTACCTTAGCCATATCCAAATCAAGTGACTTTGCAAAATCAATTGTATCCTGCATTGTTTTTTCAGTTTCTCCTGGCAAGCCAATCATGAATGAACCCCATGCCTCAATTCCTGCATCATTAGCCATTTTTACAGCCCCTCTTACTTGTTCCAAGTTTATGTTTTTCTTTATCCTTTTCAATATTCCTTGATTCCCAGATTCAATTCCAAAGAACAACCTATAACATCCAGCATCCTTCATCTTCCTAAGCAGATTTCCATCAACCCTGTCAACTCTTACTCCAGTCAAAGCAACCCAAGGCACATTCAATTTTCTCTTTATTATCTCATCGCATATCTTTTCAGCCCTCTTCATGTCCATTGTAAAACAGTCATCAGCTATATGAAATTCTTTAAATCCAAATTTTTTCAAATGTTCAATTTCAGAAATAACTCTTTCAACAGATTTAACCCTAAAAGTTCGTTGGAATATACTCTTAGTACAATAAACACAACCATAAGGACATCCACGTGATGATTCCAACCAAGAAACAGGACTATTTCTTGCAACAAATTTAGGAACAACACATTTAGAAATGTCAAATAAATGCCATGCTGGTAGTGGTATATCATCTAAATTTTCGATCAACGACCTTGGCTCATTTATAATAGTGTTTCCTTTTTTATCTTTGTATGCAATGCCCTTTATTTTTTTTAAATCAACATCATTCAGCACATCAACAATAGTCAAGTCGCCCTCACCAATTACAGCAACATCTAATTTGCTTTTCTCAAGCGACTCTTTTGGATAGCCAGAAACATGCGGTCCGCCGGCTATTGCAATTATTTTATCATTAAAGTTTTTTGCAACCTGGACAACCTCTACAGCCTTTCCAAACAATGGCGTGCTTGCAGTAACACCTATAGCATCTGGCTTGTAGCTTTCAAGTTTTTCTTTTAATGCAGTGTTCGGATTAATAAAATTGCCAAGATCAATAACCTGAACATCATGGCCTGCTTCCAATATGCTTGCAGCTATTGTAGCTAATGTCAAGCTTGCACTGTTTGGCACAACTTCCTTTACTTTTGCATCTTTGTAAAAATCTCGATCAGATGATTCAACAAGCAATACTTTCTTTTTCTTTGTCATTTTCCAAACCAGCTTTTTAACCTATATCTTAAAACTAATCCCACCATTATCCATCCCAGTTTAAACGCCTTCCAAAAGCTTCCAGTAACAGAGCTTTCCCCTATTCTCTTCCTGTAATTTAATGGCACCTCAATAAATCTTATTTTGTTTATTATAATCAACAGCATCATTTCTGGACCAAAATGGCTTTTGCCAACAGTGAATTTGTCTTTTATCATTTCATAATCCTTTCTTTTTACAAGTCTCATTGTGCACCCGGCATCAGTCAACTGTGTTGTATTAAACAAAATCTCCATCAGCTTTGCAACAAAGAAATTTCCATACTTCAAGAACAATCCCATGTTAGCTCCATGTCCTATTAATGAACTCGATGTTCTTGTCCCAAAAACAGCATCAAAATCATCTGAATATGCAAGCAATTTCAGCACATCATTAGCAACAAAAGTCCCATCAGGCTCAGACATTATTATGATATCACCAGTAGCCTCTTTCAGCGCTCTTTGATAGCCATGTCCATAACCTTGTTTTTTTTCATGAAATAATTTTGCTTTTGTCTTTTTAACCTCTTCATCAGTTCCTTCAGCAGCATTATTATTTACAACTATGATTTCATCTACATATCCAGTATCAAAAAATTCATTAACTGATTCTTTTATAGATTCTTTTTCATTGTAAGTTGAAAATACAACTGAAACCTTCTGGTCTTTCCACATGTTTACCTCATCCTGTTCTTAATGTCTAAAATAAATTTCAAGGCATAAACTTCAATTGGAAAAAATGTTACCTTGTTACTTAATCTGTAGTCTTCAACCATCTTCAATGGCATAAACAGGCCTTTTAATCCTTTTCTTAAATTGATATAAACCAATAAAGCTATAACTCTTTGATATATCTTAACATCATTGATCTCTCTTTTTGTTAAAAATGGCAGGTTATATGTCATCCTTGAATAATTCGCCCACTCCAAAACGCCATTTGGCGGTTTCCAGCCCCTTTCCTTGCATATATCATATAATTCTGTTCCAGGATATGGATTTAAGAACTTGGGCCCGTCAATGTCTATCTTGTGCTCATTAACAAGCCTGTGTATAAAATCCAGGGTCAAATTCCTGTCTTCTTCAGTTTCTCCAGGAATGCCAACCATAAAAGCGCACGTTATTTCAATATCATTCTCTCTTGCAATTTTAACAGCTTTTTCAATCTGGCTTGTCTTGATGTCTTTTTTCAATGTTGCTAAAACTTTATCGCTCCCAGATTCCGCTCCAATATAAAGCCTCTTGCATTTTGTATTTTTAATCTCCTTAATAAAACCCTCGTCAAAATAATCAGCTCTTATCTCAGCTGACCAAGGCATATTCAATTTTGTAACAATCTCCAAAGCCCTTCTCTTATTAACAACAAAGTTATCAGAATAAAAAGCAATGCTTCTTATATCATGCTTCTTTTTCAGCTCATTGACCATCTTAACAACAAAATCAGCAGAATGGGCTCTCCACAGCCTCTTATTAAATGAAACATTATAGCAGTAACTGCATCTTGATGGGCATCCCCTTGATTCTACCAGTACTAATTCATTATTATAGTTTAAATACCTACCAGCATCAACAAGCTCCCATCTTGGTGAAAAGTCATCCAGATTTTTTATGAATTTATTCTGCTCATTTACAATGACTTTATCATCTCTTTTAAACACAAGCCCCTTTATGTTATCATATTTTTTCCCTCTTGAAATTGCATCCGCCAATTCCGGCATTGCTAACTCTCCCTCGCCAATTACAATGAAATCAACAAAGTCATTTCTTATTGTATCTTCTGCAGTTAAAGATGCATGAACGCCGCCCCATACAATTACGTTGTTATTCTTCTCTTTAAGCTTCTTGCTCATCTCATAGACATGTTTTAATCTCGGGCTTGTCTTTGTTGTAAATCCCACAAACAATGCATCTTTAGCTTCATTGATTATTTTCTCAAAAACCTCTTCAGAAACATAATCATGTATAATCTTAACATTATATCCCTTTTTGATTAAAGCATCAGCTATGTACATCAAGCCAAAGACAGGATAAAGCCTTGACGTTTCTTCAGTTTCCAAACATACTAAAACTATCTTTTTCATTTTAGATTTGCATACATTTTATCAATTTCCTCTGCTACAGCATTAACATCATAATTTTTTGCTTCCTTCAATGCATTTATTCCCATTAATCTCCTTTTTATCGGGGTATTTATCAGCAGCTCTATTGTTCTTTCCCATTCATCATAATCATTTGCATTTATCAAAAAACCGAAATTCTTTTTTATAATGTCTTTTAACCCTCCGACATTTGATGCTATAATCGGCTTGCCAGCAGCCATAGCCTCAATGGCAACCCTGCTAAAAGGCTCTTGCCACACAGATGGAATTAAAACAATATCAAGGCTTTTATACAGTTTAACCATTCCATTATAGCTTAATTTGTCGTTAAAAATAACCCTTTCATCAAAAACATCAAGCTCTTTTTTTAATTGATATTTTAGCTCGCCATCTCCAGTTATGATGAAGCTTGCTTTTTTATGCTTGTTAAGTACGCTGCTCATTACTTTTGAGAGCTTCTGCAAGCCTTTGTTATAGCTTAAGCTCCCGACATATCCGATTGCTGTCTCGCTTAAATTATGTTTTTCATTGTTTGCATATTCTCTGAATAATTTTAAATCAACAGGATTCCTTACAACAATTGCATCATCAACGCCAATAATATCCAGCTTGTCTTTTACTGCATTGCTTATTGCAATCTTGACATCAGCAGATTTTAAGACAGTTCTTATCTTATTTGTATAATCCAGCTTGTATAAATTCCAGAAAAATCTTGTTTTGCTTGAACATTTTTTTAAATTTTCAATGTTGCAATTATTACAATTAACCAAATCAGGTCTTAGCAAACTGCTTCTCGGGCAGCAAAACCAATAATCCCTATAGTGATTTACAACCCTTACATTGTTCTTTTTGGCAGCCATTATGGCAGCTATTGCAGTCCTACTGTCATGGCTGTGAATTACATGAATATTTTCTTTCTTTATTATCTCTGAAAAAAAGTTCGACAAGTATTTATTTTGCAGATAAAAACTAGGGACATATTTTATGTATTTGCTAAATTTGTAATTCCTAAAACCCTTGTACTCACCGCTGGATGAAACAATTATATTGTGCTTTTTTTCTAAAGCCCTGGCTAATAAATTCATGCTTACTTCAGCGCCGCCAATTCCTAATCCGTAATATGCAGTGTAGAGTATGTTCATTTTACTATTGATTTAAACACCCTTGCTAAAAATTTAGGATTTGCAAAGAATGCATTTCCATATTCTTTTTTGTATCTCCATATTCTTGCATCCATCCTGTGTTTTTTCCATATCCTGTCAACTTCTTTTTTTGTAAATGGATTGTCTATTGTCCCTATGCCGCTATAAACATCCCCCCAAGAATCACTTTTTATAATTCCTAGCTCCCTGCCTTTTTTATATATTGGTGTATCAGGGTATGGTACACAGACAACTCCGTCTCCAATAACATCAGGGTTAATATTCTTGCAAACCTCAAAACTTTTTTCTTGAGCTTCCCTGCTGTCTCTCGGCAGGCCAACCATGTAAGTTAATATGGTCTTTATGCCAACCCTTTTTGTTAAAGTAACAATATCTCTTACATTATTTATTGTAATGCCCTTGTTCAAATTATTCAAAACATCCTCATCAGCTGTTTCAAGCCCATAAGCTATAAACATGCAGCCAGCTTCCTTCATTTTTATAAGGAGTTCTTCATCAACAGATGTTACTCGGGTTGTGCAGCCCCATTCAAGATTCAAATTGTCTTCTACCATCAGATTACATAATTCAAATGTTCTTTTCTTATCCATGCAAAACTCAAGGTCCTGAAAATAAACACTTTTAACATTGAATTTATTGCACAATGCTTTCAGCTCACCAATAACATTTTTTGGTGTTCTTACCCTATAGCCTTTCCCATACATCTCCCTAAAGCAGAACTTGCATCCAAATGGACAGTTTCTTGATGTTATAACAATTGAAAAATTCTTTTTCTTTAGCATAGGGTGATTATAATTTTCCATTTGTAATAAATCATAAGCAGGCATTGGTAATTTATCAAGGTCTTCAACAAAATCCCCAACAGGATTTATAACTAGTTCATTCTTTTTGTAGCATAATCCTTTTTTTACAAATTCTGGCTTATTTATATTTTTTACAAGATCCATGAATGTTATTTCAGGCTCACCCCTTATAACAAAATCAATATTATCATACTTTAACAATTCTTCAGGCCTCACTGTCCCGTGCGGACCAATAATAACAACCCTCGAATTTGGATATTTTTTTTTAATGAAATTAACAGTTTCTATTGCATCGCTATAATCTAGATTAGGACACTGCCACCTGTCATAGCCAGCTGTTGCAACAACAAAAACATCAGAATGCTCAATGTGCCTTGTTATATCTTCAGGCTTAATCTTCAGAATGAACGCATCCAATATCTTGGCTTCATGCCCCTTCCTAAGCAATAATGCAGCAAGTATAGCAAGGTCAATAGGCTGTCTGGGCCTGTCAAACTCTCTCAAATACGGCTCTTTAAACCTACTTCTTAGAAATGGTTTTATTAGTGTTGTTTTCATAATCCCACCTTTTAATCCCACCTTTTTAAGAATATATTTAAACTTATTGTTATTTCTAACGATATGGAATTCATAAGGGAAAAAATACTTGGCTTTTTAAGGATTTTGGTGTGGTATTTTGACTACTTGATTTATCTGATATTTAACCCATTCAAATTCAGGTCGCTTCCAAAAAACATTAAAAAAATACTTGTCATAGAACTAAAGTATATAGGGGATGCAATTGTAATAACACCAGCAATACATGCATTAAAAGAAACTTATAAGGGCTCAGAGATTGATGTTATTGTTCCAAAAGTTATGACGGATTTATTCAAAAATAACCCTGATATTAATGAAATTGTAACATTTGACAATAAAAGTTTCTATGAAAAATTAAAAATTATTAAGGATAAATACGATTTAGCTGTAATATTCCATAATGGTACCTTTTTGGTTTCATTTTTGCTTCTTTTGGCCAATGTTAAATTCAGAATAGGCTGTACGAAAGTAGGCATAACAGAAAGCAAGGGTTATTTCTTGCATAGAAACACAAGGCCAACATTCATATTAAAGCACAAAGTGGATGATAATCTAGATGTAATAAAGACAATAAACATAATACCAAAAGAAAAAAGATTGCATTTATATGCAGATAAAACAGCTGACAAAAAAATAAATGACTTGCTGAAAAAGAACAAAGTTTCAAAAAAGGATTTCTTAGTAGCTATCCATCCAGCACCACAGCATAAGAGTCATGAATGGTTCCAGGATAGATTTGCAGAACTCGCAGATGCATTAATTAAAAGCCATAAAGCAAAAATTATATTTACAGGAGCAAAAAAAGATATAGAATATAACAAAGAAATACTGGGGTTAATGAAGAACAAAACAGTAAATTTTGCTGGAACTTCACTACTTGAATTTATCTCATTAATCAATGCATCAAGGTTAGTAATATCTGTAGATACAGGTGCTATGCACATTGCAGCTGGATTAAACAAACCAGTGATATCATTATTTGGGGCAGGTAATCCAAAAATATGGAAGCCTTATTGTAAAAACTCAATCGTTATATTCAAAGAAAATATAGCCCATACCTCTTGCATGAAACACAGCTGCTACCTGAAAGGCAATAAGTACATGGAATGCATGAAAGCCATAACAATTAATGACGTCTCAAAATCAGTGCAAGAAATCTACAAACATTCCAAATCTTTATAATCGCAATTTTTAACCAGCACACCTGCTGCTTTTCAGAAGAAATTTACCTTATCTTTAAGTCTTCATCCTGCACATATTTTAATTTATGCTTCAATGCAAGCTCGGCTTTATACAGTTCTTTGCCCAGATAAGATGCATGCTGCATGCTGCTTATAAGATTCTCCCTTATTATAGTATTGAATATGTCTGTTGCTGTTTTTCCGCTTATCTTCATATCAACTATGTTCCGCTCTATGCAATGCCCTGCTTCTATCATCTTGTTCTCTTTATCAATCCTTATTAAGAAATATCCTTTTATATCAGTCTTCCATTCTTTTTCTTCATCATATGTTGCACTTATTTGCTTAGCCTTATTTGTGACTAATTCAGAAGCAACAATGAATGTATTTGCCATCAAATCCTTGACAGATATTGCATTTACAGGGCATGACATTGCCGCCCCTATAATATTTTTTTTATGCATAGCATCAGCTGAGATTTCCAGGATAAAAATGTTCTTCTTGTCGTGTGTTCCGCCTATCAACTCTGCTTTATCACCTTTAACAACAAAATGTTCCGGGTCTATTGACTCGCAAAAAGCAGCGCCAATGCATTTCTCCTTGTCATATAATATCTGCAGTTGTTTCATTGTAAGTCTTCATATAATTCTTGTTTATTATGTCCCAATCATAATTCTTTGCATGTTGAATATTGTTTCTGGTTATCTTTTTTGCTAAAACCTTATTATCCAATATTAATAGTATTTTGTCCTTTAAATTTTTTATGTCGCCATAATCAACAAAAAAGCCGTTTGTTTTATCTTTCATTTCATAAGGAACGCCATTTACCGGAGATGCAACAACAGGAAGGCCTGATGCAAACGCCTCAAAAATCGTCAGGGGCAAACCTTCACGATAGCTGGGCAAAACATAAACATCAGCTGATTGGTACATTGAAACAATATCTCTTTTGTCTCTTGTGCTGCTTAGCAATATGATCTTTTTCTCTTTTCCTATCAATTGCTTAACTGTTTCTTTCATACCCTCGTCTGGGCCGCGAATCAAGAATGTTATATCTTTTCTTTCCTTCAATATCTCTTTTGCTGCCAATACAAACATGTCTGGACCTTTTGTTACATTTAATCTGCCAAAAAACAATACCAATCTCCCTTTTATCCCAAGTTTTTTCTTGAAATTATTCTTATATATCCTCTTAAAAAATATCTTGTCTGTCCCATTTGGTATTACTCCTATCTTGCTTTCATCAGCCCATTTTCTTAATATGGGCAATTCCCATGGTGTTATAGCTATTATCTTATCAATTAATGAAAATGAAATCCTGTTAAATATCAAATTATTCAAAAATAAAAACGGGTTCAAAATCCAAGGTCTGTATTTATCAGTCCAAGGGCAGTGAGTTGTATGCACATGTTTTATTCCCTTTAATCTTGCAACAATTCCTGCTATAAGCACATAAGCATGCCCTGATACATGTGTATGGATTATGTCAAAATCGTACCTTGGCAACTGCAGTATCAAACCAGGCCATATGAATGTTGATGTGCTTAGCCTAAACCAGTATCTTGACCTGTGTATGTGGACCTTATTATGTATTTCATATTTTTCCTTTATTCTTTTATTTTTGTCAGAATCACAGCAAAAAACATGAACTTCATGGCCCTGTTTAGCCTGCTTTTCAGCCAGCTCTTGCATTACCTGCTCCACCCCGCCAAATGTAGGGTAGTAAAACATATTAATATGCGCAATCTTCATAACTAAAACATAAAAAAGAAAGCTTTATAATAATTTACCCTATATATTTTTACATGAGCAATCTAACAACAATATTATGGTTCATTGAAAGGGGCAATATAGACCCAAATGACGCTGATATTAATAAAGACCACCCATTCACTGGCTGTTATATAAAGAGTACAAGATTAAATACTCTTGGTAAAGCAGCGATCGACGGAGCACAACAAATTGAAGAGTATAATGGCAATATCAAATACTGGTTAAAAACAAAACTTAAACTATACCCAATAGAAAAATTGAGAAATTTTATTAGCCTGCTTGAAGATTATCAGCCCAAAGGCATTTTATTTGATAGTGATGTTTTAAAAATGATTAAAAGATCATCAAATATCAAGTTTTTAGGTGTTGAATATGTTGTATTAAACAAAGAAGATAAATATTTACACAATAAAATAAACAATATTTTAATTAATAATTTACTCAGATATTCAAATTAGGAGGCAAAAATGGAGATAAAAAATTGGCTAATAAGTAGAAAATACCAGATTATGCTAATAATAATATTATTGGCATTGGCTTTCATAATGGGCTGCACAACTGGCAATAGCAATGCCCCGGTACCAACAGGTCCTATTGGCGGCGGATGCGGCTAAATACTATTGGCTAAAATGGTTTTCGAACAAAAAAAGCACCAGGCTGAAATAGAAGAGCAGCGCAAAAAACAAGAGGAGTTATTTAAACAGCATGATGAAGAGCAATCTAAAAAGAAAAAGAAAAAAAGATTGCTTGTTTATTCTATAATTGCTGTTGTTATTCTGATT
>Ga0209542_10003944_pt1 | contig 31131 bp, 34 predicted proteins | sample RifCSPhighO2_01_FD_184028 | JGI IMG/M metagenome (GOLD analysis project Ga0209542, IMG submission 184028) | Soil microbial communities from Rifle, Colorado - Rifle CSP2_plank highO2_0.1 (SPAdes) (version 2) | ecosystem: Environmental > Terrestrial > Deep subsurface > Rock core/Sediment ... | reverse complement strand
GGCCTCAAAATCAGAGATTTTGACGGTCCGTCAAGAAGTAACCTTCTTGAGGCCTCAAGAATGAAATTCTTGAAGATTCTGTGCAAATATGTGCTACAATTATCAGAATTCACGATAACTATAATCAAAATTATTTTAGTCGCGCTAGCTTGCTGTTCCTAGAAAATAATTTTTGTCTTTGTCCTTGCTGTCAAATAAGACGCTTAAACTTTGGCCTGTAATGTCCCTGTAAATAGCTTCGCCAAACAGCGAAACAAGGCTTATAATTTCTATATTTAAATCGCCATTTTTTTCAACATTGAGGGTATCAGAGACAAATATTTTATCAAAACCACTTAAAGCCTTTGTACCTTTGCTGAATATTCCATGAGTGCCATAAGCACTGACATTTTTAGCGCCCCTCCTCTTAAGTTCTTCAAGAGTCATGAGCAAAGTTCCTCCGCTGTCAATTATATCATCAACAATGAGGCAGTTTTTGTCTTCAACTTCTCCTATTATTCTTACTTCTTCTACTTTTCCAGCTTCTTTTCTTGTTTTGTAGCCGATGGCTACTTCCGGCTTGAAACCATACCTCTCAAATCTTTCAGAAAAATCAACGGCTCTCTTGGCGCCTCCAGCATCAGGGGAAACTATAATTAAATTGTTTAAAATCTCCTTATGATTTTTTACTATATAATCAACAACACTTGGAGCGCTGGATAATTCATCACAGGGGATTTCAAAGAAGCTGCTGGTTGTTGAATTGTGCAAATCAACAGTCATAATTCTATCAGCATATTGGGAAATCATCTTAGCCAGGGATTTCATATTAACGCTGACTCTGCTTTCATCTTTTCTGTCCTGGCGGGCGAAGCGGGTGTAAGGGATAATAACATTGACCTCATTTTTTGAGGAGAAACGCATTGCCTGAATCGCAAATTCCAGCTGAACATACCAATCAGCGGGGTTATTGTTAGAATCATGTATAAAGCAGCACCTTCTTCCCCTTATATTATCCTTAATTCTTACCTTAAATTCCCCATCTTTAAACTTCTTAACTTCCATATCAATAAGTTTGATGTCAAAATCTCTTCCAGGCCTCTCTGAAATATTATTATAAATGCCCTTTGCAAAACTATACCCCCTGCCATTTGGATCTGCTATTATTGCAACACCCTTTTCCATGAAATAAAAAATAATACCATCTATTTAAGGATTATTGGGGTAGGAAAATAAATGAAAATGAAAACACGGGGCAACTTACATAATAAATGCCGATTTTCCGTGAAAGATTAAATCTTTTTTTTGTTTTAAATATAAAATTCTTAAAAAGTTAAGCGGTCGTTTCAAACAGTGCCAGATGTCAAGATGCTGGATTTGCATCTTGAACACTATCAAGATTTAACAATCTTGAAGTTTTAGACAGGGTTGTTTTATAGCTCAACTCTTTTTGAATTATCAAATCGATTGACTATGACTCTTTTTATCACCTCGCCTCTAGTTAGCCCAGAATTATTGCGAGATAATAACTGTTCATCCTCTTGCGTTTTAAAACCCTGGAAGTGTAAGGCACCTAAGGTTCCTTGCTAACAACCTCCTAGATTTCAACTAATTTTAAAACCCTGGAAGAGGCTCTTTGGCGATAAATTAGTATGCCTGAAGCCTCTTCTGGGTAAAAAGAGGTGATAGTAATTGTAAGGATTCAGGGTATTTAAACCTTTTGGTTGAACGTCACTATATAATGATAACAAAATTATCTTGCTGAATTTCTTTTAACCTGCTAACAATGCTGATAATGGTTAACTCAAGGTTTAAAAATCTTTTACTAAAGCGTGAGATTTTTAGACCTCTTGTCAACAATACTTAATGGTTAACTCAAAGTTTAAAAATCTTTTACTAAAGCGTGAGATTTTTAGACCTCTCGTCAACAATACTTAATGGTTAACTCAAGGTTTAGAAATTTTTTAAATTTCAAGACCTTCAATTTTTACAAATATGAAAGTTTATAAGTTTTGTTATGCTGTGGATTGCATGGAAATTATTGGAGGAGGTGTAAAAGAGGCTGGTGAATCTGCTAGAGATGCTGATAATATGAAGCCTGCTAAACTTGATATGATGGACCACGAGCATGTTTATAATATCCTCATAGACAATGAGATAGGGTGGCAGGCAATACTTTATGAGCTGATTAATACAGAGCAGCTGGACCCCTGGAATCTGGACCTTGCAGCCTTAGCTCAGAAATACCTTGAAAAAATAAGGGAGCTTGAGGAGGCAAATTTCTTCGTGTCCAGCAGCGTGATACTGGCAGCGTCACTTCTCTTGAGGATTAAATCAGAAATACTTCGGGAGAAGTATATAAGAAGCCTTGATGAGATTCTCTTTGGAAAGAAGGAAAAAGAGAAGGCAAGCATTGAAAGGCTTGAGATTGATGAAAGCGAGCTGCCTCTTATTTACCCGAGGAGTCCTCTGCCGAGGATGAAGAAAGTTACTTTGCAGGAATTAGTAAATGCTTTAAGCAAAGCAATAGGAACTGAAAACAGGAGGATAAAGAAAGAGATTGTGCTGAGAAGCGCCCGGAGAGAGGCAGAGATAGTCTTTCCGAGGTTCAGGATAAAGATACAGGACAGGATAAGGCATATTTATGCTAAAATTATCTCTAAATTCAAGCAGAGAAAGGAGAGGATTCCTTACTCTGACATAGCTGTGAGCAAGGAGGAAAAGATTGCCGGATTTCTTCCAGTGCTTCACCTAGACAACCAGCAGAAGATATTTCTGGAGCAGGAGAGACACTTTGATGAGATTTATGTATGGCTCTATACGCACTATAGGAAGGAATTTCTTGAGAAGGAAAAGGAAGCGCTTAAAGAGCTGGTTGAAGAGGAAAAGAAAGAGCTGAAGGAGATGAATGATGCGGAAAAAATCTCCAGGAAAACGGGATTTGACAATCCTTTGGCGGAATTGTTTGGGGAGATTTGATTGAAGATAGATTCTTCCAGCTCTGATGCATCGGTAAAAATAAAAATATAACAAACAACAATATTATTAATCATTAGATGAACATCAAATAAAATTAGATAGTCTGTCAATTAATAGTGCTATTATTCTTTGGCAATTATAGCAATAACATACAAAATAATTTGTAAAAGTCAGCTTAAAAAATTGATAATGCTAAGTATTAATTTTACGCGTAGTCCTTAAACTATAGCATAAGACTTTAATATTTCCCCATAATGTCTTATGATACATCAAGGATGTTAATCCTTGAGTGCGTTCAAGATGCATCTCCAAGCATCTTGACGTATTCGAGAGAACAAAAAACATGGTGAAATATTTTGGTTTCTCGTTATAACTAATAACACTTAATAAATCAGCTTAAGATGCGTGCATTTGTCTAATAATAATTTATTTTAAATAAGCTATTTTATAATGTTTATATCAGATGTTATTAATGCTCTGCTCAAGATTTAGCTAGGATTGACTCTAATCGTTTAACTTTTATAATTCTTCTCCTTTAGGCCACTTAACAAAAAGTTTTCAAATGCAGTTCGATTGACTTTCTGAATAGGATATTCAACGGCTACCTTGCTTTCTGGATTTATTCTGCCTAACAACTCTTGCGCTCTTTTAATATATTCTTTTCCGGTTACTGTAAAAGTCTGGTATCCATTAAGTGCAGAAAGTACTGGAAAGAAACCCTCTTCCGGGATAAATCTTCCACTCCTGATAATCTCGTCGCCAGAAACGTTGCAGCAGGTTAGATCCCGGCCGAGAACAGTATCCTGGAAAGTATTGCATTTTGGGCAGATAGCTCTTGCTGGAACTTCTCCAAATCTTTCTATTAAACTGTATGTGATGTCTGGTCTTTTTGAAAAGATATCCTCCAAAAGTATTGTCTTAACTGGCTTGAGAAAAAATATAGACAAAGAATTCATAAATTCTCTCAGGTTTCTGGAGGATCGCGCCATTTCTGGAATGGCTTGAGATAGTTCATCATATCTCCTTTCTAACTTGACTTTGTTTTTTAATCTCCATGCATATTCCCGTATTATTCTGCCTACAATTTTTGGTTTTGCCTCCAAGAAGCTAGATCTTATGCTGTCTGGGCTCGGGGCAGGCACAGCATCAGAACTTATGTCTGTGTTGCCGTTTGGAACATTAACAGAGAATTTTATCTGTTTAACTTTATAACTTTCTCCTAAAGGAAGAATTCTCTCAAGTCTTGCGAGATTAAACGGATCTAGGATAGCAACCATTTGATTATCAGAATAGCCTAAAGCGTAAGCTATCTCTTTTTTAGTCTTTCCCAATATATTTGACGGAGTACCGCCGATATCTAACATCATTGTCCTGCTTTCTAGAATGTCTTGCATTATTATAGCTGAGGACACAAATAATCATCCGCGTTGTCCTCTGCTATTTAGGAAAAGATTAATGTTTTTTACTATAGATAAACATTAACTCCAATTGCTTAGTTCAGTAGCTTGCTACATCAACTATCAACTTATTTAATAATCCTTTCAAGCAGTTCTCTCTCGCTCAGCATCTCTTCTTTTCCAGTCTTCATATCTCTTAGCTTTAATTTTCGCTTCTTTACTTCTTCAGCTCCTATGAAGATGACTTTTGAGATGTTATAAGAGTTTGCATATTCCAGAGCTCTGCTTATCCCTTTGTCTGTCCATAAAGAAACTATGACTTTGTTCTTTCTTAGCTTCTCGGCGAGCTTAATTGATTTTTCGTCCTGCCCTATGTTTATTATCAGGACTTTTTTTTCGCTGACGCTGACTTTAGCAAGTTGCGTTAGTCTTTCTAAACCTGTACTATACCCAAATGATTGCATGCCATTAACGGAAAAACTTCCTCCTCCCGCTATGGTTTCTTTCATCCCCCTTCCCTTAACCTCAAAAATATTTCCGTTGTAGTATGAAAGTCCGCGGGCGAGGGTTGGCTTGAAGACCGGCTTGATGCCGTATAGAGCAGAAGTTTCAATAAGTTCTTTTATTTCAGAGTATCCTGAATACTTCTTAAAGAAACTTAAGGGCTTTTGGAGAATCCTGAAGAGTTTTATAATCTTATCCTTGTCTATGAATTTGGTCATTTCCAGCTTGACAGCGTCCTCGCCCTGCCTGTCTATTTTATCTATCTGCCTTAAGACATATTCAGCGTTTTCTATTCCTGCAGATTTTATAACTGAATTCATCAATTTTCTTGAATTGACCTGTATTTCTGCTTCTATTTTGAATTCCTGGCAGATTTTATTTATTGTGGCAAGGACTTCTGCTTCATCCTTAATGGTAGAGCCTATGATATCAACATCACATTGAGTTATCTGGCGGAACCTGTTTGAAGCAACAGGCTCATCACGAAAAACAGGGCCGATCTGGTACCTTTTGTACGGGAGTTTTTTGTTTTTGGCTATCCTCTTTAGCTGAAATGTAAATTCATATCTTAGAGCAAGGCTTCTTTCGCCCTTGTCTCTAAGCTTAAAAATGTTTGACACTGCTTCATCGTATTCGTTGTCTCCCTTTACGAATTCTTCAAATTCTATTATTGGAGTTTCAGCCGGCTCAAAGCCGTAGAGCTTGAAAATGTCCTCAATTTTTCTTCTTACTATCTCGCGCTTTTCGGCTTCCTCTCCGATGTAATCCACGAATCCCCTGACTGTTTCTGTCATTTTAATACCCTGTTTTTCTGATTTAATTCTTTGCTGAACACTTCAACTTCATCACTCTTGGAAAAACCCAATTTATTATACAATTTATAAGCACCGGATTTATTATTAGAAAAGAACATTACCCTCTTAAAACCTCTGCTTTTAGCATAATCAACCATCCAATTCATCATGAAAGTGCCAATGCCCCTGCCCCTGAAATTTTTATCAACAGCCATCTCCTCACCAAACATGACCTCTCCGGGCTTCCAAAGATTAGGATTGAGAACTAGGAAGCCAGCAAGCTCTTTATCATAGAGTATTGAAAAAACTTCACAATACTTGGAAAAAAGCTTCAGCTTATCAAGAGTCTGCCCGGAAGTCCAGCCCTCATTATAGGGAGGCTCATTAAATCCATCGCGATAGATGATTGCAAGCCTGGGAAAATCTGAAGCAGCAGTCTTTTTAACAGTTATCATTTTCTCACCTCTTCAGTAAATGTCCGACTCCCGGCTAAAGTATTAAGGGCGGTAGGAGGGAATCGAACCCTCGTCTCGCGAGCCACAGTCGCACGCACTACCATTGTGCTACAACCGCCATACATCAAGATTGATAAATCTTGAGGCCTAAAAATTTTACAATTTTTAAGTTTATTATACTTACGAATAGAGGATAGTTGTTTAAAAGTTTTATTAATCAATCTCGGAGAGCTGCAACTAGAGAAATTATTACTTCGGACAATGAACACAGTTCCAAGTTTTAGTATTCATACTACCTGTTTAACTATTATCCTTTATAAGCTTTTCCAGGAGCTTGTTAACAACTGCTCTTGTCATGAAGACCATTATAAGAGCGGCAGAATACCATATTAACGGATAGAAGGGATTTGTCCATGGAGATTCACTGCAGAATCTGTAAACACAGTTGACATTGCTGGACGGAGAAGTGAAAATTAGAGTAGTCAGGTAGATAAAAGTTATCTCGATAACGCTTATGAGAACGCCCTTGTTGTTAGTCCTGATTGGTTTGCCAATAAGGAATACCGCGGCAATAACGAGGGGCAGGAGATAGACATGCTGGAGGCTGACAATTTTAACAAGGACATTGGTTTCCCTAAAAAAGTAATCAACTATTCCTAAGAATGATCTGCCTGACAATAACCTTACAAGAAAATCAATAACCCATATTACATCAGGAATCAGGAGAATATACATCTGGCTTTTAATTAAGGGTATATTTCTGATGATTATTCCCAATCCAAGAAGAATCATGCCAATATAGCAAAACCAAAAAATATCATAAATCCTGTTGAAATAAAAAGCATTGAATATTCCGATAACTCCTACTAATAAGATAATGACTCCTGTAATATTCAGGATAATATTCTTTGACATTACTTTTATTTCTGCATTCTTTTTATTATAGTCAAAGACTTCAGTAGTTGAACAGTCAGTCATTGACTATCAGGGGAAAGACATGTAATTTTGAGGAATTATTTACATCTTTCACTATAATTACATCTTTCACTATAATTATTAATATCCTGTGCCTGCTATAACTTAAGTTTATCTGTTAATTCCTGCCAATTGCTATTCTGCCTATTAGTTTTATGCTCTTGGTTTTATTAATTGTTAATTTATAGCAGATGACTTAATAAATTGAGCATTTTTGTCATTTGCTATATTCGGAAAACATAAATGAGAGTGCTCAATTATTTATGTTTTATGTTATATAGCTTGGTTTATCAAGCAAATGAAACTAATGTAAAATTAGCTATCCTGTTAATAGCAGGAATGGCATAGCCTGAGGGAAGGGCGAAGCCGATGTTTTCCGCCCCGCTTATCTTGAAGTTGTTGATGCCGATGACTTTTCCATCGGTGTTGATTAAAGGCCCGCCGGAGTTGCCTGGATTGAGAGCAACGTCTGTCTGGATGTAGCGGGCATTGGAGAAACCTTCAACTTCCCTGTTTTCGGAGCTTATTATTCCTTCTGTGACTGAAAAGGAAAGCCCGAGAGGGTTACCGATGGCTATAACTTTCTCTCCGACGCTGACATCTTCAGAAAATTCCAGTGGCTCAAAGGAGCCGTCTATTTTGAGGAGGGCTATATCTAAATCAACATCATAATCAACAAGTTCTGCATACTGCGCTTTCTTGCTATAATCTATTACCTGTGCATAGCGGGCATATTCAAGGACATGCGCATTTGTAACAACGTAACCATCACTGCTGATAATGAAGCCCGTTCCCTGAGCGGCATTAGTCCTTATGCTGACAACACTCCGGACAGCGTCTTCAATAATGCCTGAAAAATCAGCGCTGGTGCGTGCCTTTAAGGAGCTAATCTCAGATTTAAGATTAGTGATGTTTGATGTGGTTTCAAGAAGGGAATCTGACAGCTCATTAATTTTTGAGCTGGTGTCAATGTTGTACTTGTCAATTTTGTCGTCTATCAGGGAAAGATTGCTGCTGAAGCCTGCACTTAGAGAGCTAATACTTGAACTGAAGTAAAAAATCGTGAAGATTTGGGAGGCAATTAGAATAATTATTATGGAATAAAATATATAATATTCTTTTTTAGCAATCATGATTCATGAAACGAAAATTTGTTTAAATATGTTATGAAAGAGGAATCAGGAAAACTGGCAAAATGGTAAGACGCCACAACCATCATCGAGACCTTTTTGGCATAATTAAGGGGCATGGCAAATTAAAGTTAAGGAATCCTATTAAACAAAAGAGAATGTAGTTATAGGGATGTAGATAATATTGTCTTCTTTTTTTATTGTCTGGCATTTGCATATCACAATACCATATTTTGAGTTGAACTTTTTAATAGCCTTTTTAACCTGACTTCCATCCTTTGAGCCATAACCAACTTCAACAGGAATAATATTTTCTTTTGAATCCTGAATTAGAAAATCAACTCCCCCATCATCTGAGTCATAAAAGATTCCTGTTGGTTTATTAAAAGTTTCCTTCATTCTAATAAAGTAGGAAGCAACTAAGTTTTCTACAAGAACACCAAACATTTCATGATTATTCCTATCAAAGGACCCAAGTTTAAACCTTATAGCAGAGTTTATAGAAGGTGATAAGAAATAATATTTCCATGGTTTTCTAACTAATTTTCCGGCACCTGCATAGGGTTTTATGCTGAATATTAGCTGGGTTTTTTCCAGAATGTTTAAAATGCCTCTAATCTGCTTGGAAGATGTTTCTAAATGCTTCGCTAACTTTGCATCTGATGTGCCTCCGGGACTTTGCGAGGCTAGAAAGTAGATTATTCTCTTTATCACCTCCTGGGATTCTGACTTAAATGAATATACAGAAAATATATCTTTTTCTATTACCCTGTCAATCATACTTATTATTCTTTCATAAACTTCTTTTTCTTCAAAATCCAGACTAAAGGGCATGTCATTAAAAGAGATGAACGATAAAAATTCGTGATGGATGTCTTTTTTTATTTTTGATGATAGTTTTATTATTTCCATCTCTTTTCTGGAAATTTCTTTAATAATGGCATCGCTTGGACTGAATATTAAAGATTTAATTAATTCGCTTATTTCACTAATTTCAAGCCCGTATTTTAACAATAAATATTCTGGGAAGTTAAGTGGAAACACTTTTTCTTTCAAAGACCTTCTTGCAAGATCTGGGCTTATTTCCATACTTAAGGCTGATGAGCCTGTAATAGCCAGGAATATGTTTTTTGACTGGTCAGATATTACTTTTGCCGTTCTATCCCAGTTTTCATCAAAATGAGCTTCATCTATTAATATGAATAATTTCTCTTTAAGAAAAACCGGGGAAGTTTTTATCACTTCGTCAAAAAATACATTAAGCATTTCAGATATGGATGAGCCCATAAAGTCTTTTAGTTCATCTGTTGAGAAATATATAACTTTTTCTTCTTTCAAGCCTTTATTTTTTGTCAGAAAGTTATAAAGCTGAAGCAAAATAGTAGTTTTTCCAACCCCTCGCAATCCCGGCAGGATAATAATTCTCCTTTCAGCAGAGCCTTTCTCTTCATTAATAAAAGATTCTGCATATTTCTGAAGTTTAAAAAAAGCATTTCTATGAGGCAATTGCTTATTGTTGGCATAAATCCTGCTTTCTGAAAAGGCCGGAGCCTGAGCTATCTTTGCATTTATATATCTCACCAGTTCACGTTTTTTATCTTCATCCATTGTTTCTTATAGGAAACATATCTTTATAAACATATGCTTCTTCAAAGAAATAAGACTATTTAAGCCTTTCTGTTAAAGAATGGAGAGGATACTAATGATGTTGGTGTTGTATAAAAAATAATTAATGTTTTGATAACTTCCAGGTTAAATCAAAAATATTCCTTTGAAATCTTGCGTTTTTCCTCTTTAATATAAAAAATCCCTGCGAAATCACAAAATAATATTACGCCCCCACCGCCGAAGGAGTCATCAGTGCATCTGGCAGTGATATCAAAATCTTATATCTGCTACTTGCATTATCCTTATTAGGAATTCTATGAATAGTCTTAGGTTTCCCTTTATTTGTGCTTCTTCAAGTGCTTTGAAGTAGTTATCTCTTTCTTTGTTTGGTATGTTAATCATTGGATAATTGTTTTTTCTTAGTATTAGGTTCATTAGCATTCTTCCTGTTCTTCCGTTTCCATCAACAAAAGGGTGCACTGTCTCAAAGGCTGTGTGAAAATATGCGGCTAGTATTAAAGGATGTAGCTTCTTCTTGTTTTTTGAGTACCATGATAGTAAAGAACCTATCTCTTTAGCTACTTCTTCTGGTTTTGGTGGTAACCACTCTGTCCCTCTAATGTATACTTGAACTTCCCTAAACTTTCCTAGTTGAGACTTAACATCTTCTCTTAGGGTGTTCTTAGCTATCAACTTATGAATTCCCAACATTAACTGCTTGTTTATATCTCCTTTATATTTTAGTATATAATCAAAGGCTTCTCTATGATTCAAAACTTCATTTATCTCCCTAACTGACTTGCCTTGAGGTGCCCTACCTTCAAATAATAAACTTGCAGTCTCTTGAAGAGTTAAAGTATTCCCCTCTATTGCAGTAGAGTTATGAGTAAATAATGAACAAAAAGCTTCATATCTATTATGAGAAGTTTCCTTAGGCTCTTTTAAATAATCAACTTTTATTTTTTCTAATAATTCTATCTCTTTTTTTGATAAAAGGTTCTCTAAAAGCATTAATTCCTTATCAGCTTCCTTCTCGGCTTCACCCAACTTTTTCTTTTGTAAATCAACCCCCAAATACTTTCTCTCTTTTGCAACCTTTCCATCCTTTCTCACAGACTTAACTCGATAATAATACTTTTTTCCACCAACTTCTTTAATTTCTGTATATACCATAATAACCTTATGTGTCTACAAGTATTTAAATATTACTATAGTAGTAGACGTAATGAAATACTCTTTAGTGCAGATTAAAGGGGTAACAAATTGATTGTTGTTATTTTTTTGCTAGTTTCCATAAAAGTTCAAATTGTTGTATGAATGAGCTAGCAACTTCTTTTGACTCAATCGTTATCGTGATTAATAGCTCTTTAGCTTTATAAAGACCTCTATAAATGAGAATAGAGATTAATTCTTTGAACAAATGTAAATTAATTTGTAGTTTAAGTCAGCTTTCCCCTTGATTATCTTATTTATTTTAAAGTTAGATTTCCTTAAAGATTCTTCAATTTCATTTTTGGAATAATCATGATGAATTCCTTTAGAGCACAAAAAATCATAAATTCTATCTCCATAAATAAAATTGGAATTAGATAAATTAGAAACATATTGTTTTAAATGTTGTAAAAAGAATCTTAGGTTAGTATTACGATTACCTACTGTACAAATCAAAATCCCCCTTCTTTTCAAAATACGATAACATTCCATTAACGTTTTTTGTCTATTCTCTTTTCCAGGTATCGATCCCAGACTGTCTCCTAAGAGAAGGATGGTGTCATAAGTTGCATTCTTTTTCTTTATTGAGGTTGCATCCCCATCATTTATTTTAATTTTTATATTTTCCTTCTTAGCAAACGCCTTTGCTTCCCTAATCATCCCTTTGGAGAAATCAATTCCTTCAATGTTATATCCTTGTTTAGTAAGCGGAATCAAATATCTGCCCGTACCACAACAAAGATCCAAGGTCTTCCCTTTCTTTTTTGCATATTTTATTATAAGATTAAACTCCATTCCTTTTGTTTTGTTCTTTAGGAACTTAGCATAATCATTTGAGATAGTATCACAGAATTCTCTCATATTAACTTGTGAAGTCATGATTTTATGACAATGAATATCTTTATAACAATTTCCTTTAAATTAACTCCTACTTTTCCTACACAAAAAATTTATATATCTACTTTTATGAGTGATGTTACAATGAATAGAAAAACAGACAGAATAAGCTCTGAGACTAATGCATCTCAAATGGTCGGGAGGTTTCTTTTTCTATTCGCAAGTATGAACTCCAAACTTGCTTAGTTAATCTTTCTAAAGAAAGGCTTACTTCTAAACAAAAACAAATATTATCTTGCTTAAAGAATAATAGTGAGCAGATTAATGTGACTAACTTTGTCTCTTCTATTTCTACAGTTATAAATTGTTCAAAATCTACAATTTGGCTCAATATAAAACAACTAAAAAGAGCAGAACTTTTGGAATACAGTAATTCAAAAAATAAAGGTTCTCCAATTTCTTTAACAAAAATAGGAAAAGCTATTTTGGGGGGACTAGAATGACTTCCAATGCAGAGTCTGAAGTAAGAAAAGACATAGAAACTAGAGGTTTAGAATTGGAGGTTATCAAACCCGCTGAAAAAGGTAGAAGGTCTCTCTGGATGGATGCTCTAATAAAAGAATTTCATGAGATTGCAGTAGACTCCTTTGGGAGGTGGTTACCTTTTGAAGCAATTGATGGACGTACTAGAGATGCTGATCTCTTATTAGTCTTAAGAGATAAAGGCAGCAGAGCGGTCGGATATACAGTTAACGAACTTCTAACACTCAATGGTACAAAAACTAACTATTTCGCAACTGGACTTTTAAGAAGAGACATTCAAGGAAATGGCCTCTATGGCCCCCTAAATCATTTAAGGTCTGTTGCAATCCCAAGCGAAGCTCTGATGACAAGAACTCAAAGCCCTGTTGTTTACAGAGGGTTTACTAAGATTTGCAGTCATCAAGGACTTCAGGTAAATCCTAACGGAGTTAGCCCATCCCCCAAAGCATTGGATATCGCTAAAGCCTTCTGCGGTAAAACAGGAGAAGATTTCATTGTTAAGGGAGTTTATAATTTCGGTGAGGGTGGAAGAGCGTTAATGTATGACACCCCAGAACCAAAAACAGACATCGAAAAGAAAATTTGGAGTAGATTAAAAATAAATAATGGTGATGCAGTTATCATTGTTGGAGTTAAAGATGAGTAATATTAGAGTTGTTGTCAAAGAAGGAATAATATCTGGAAAAACAGCAGTTGTTCTAGCGGGAGTTCACGGAAATGAGAGATTAAACGTCCAATTATTTGATAGAATAATCCCAAAAATAAAGATAGATAAAGGAAAAGTCATTTTTATTTATGCTAATCTTAAAGCAATACAAGAAAATAAGAGATTTATAGAATTCAATCTTAACCGAGCTTTCAGAAATAATTTAGGAGATAAAGATAAAGAAAAATTAGAAGCAAGAACTGCTAGGGAAATAATTCCATATCTAAATGAAGCTGACTGCCTTCTTGATTTACATGCAAGCAATAGTAAAGACTCTAAATCTTTCGTTATATGTCAATTGCATAGTTTTGAATTTGCTAAAGCAATCCCATGCGAACTTATAACATCTAACTTGGAGGAGTTTGAGCCAGGATCAACAGTACACTGGATGAACCTACAGGGTAAGACAGCTATGGGCTTTGAAGCGGGATACTTAGAAGACCCAGAATCAGAAAAAAGGTCGGAAGGAGCCTTAATGAATTTTCTAATAAAAGCAGAGAGTATTAAAGGAAAAATCGGTTATACTCCTGATAAGAAATTCCTTAAAATAATCTTCTTATATAAGAATAAAGAAGCCCCATTTATAAAATCGCGAGAATTTGCAGATTTTGAAAAACTAAAAGAAAAAACATTAATAGGAAAAGAGGGAAATAAAGAGGTATATGCAGAAGCAGGAGACATAATGCTTTTTGTTAGAGACAGAGATGAACTAAATGAAGAATGCTTCTTAATTGCAAAAGAAATTACGCCTTAATCTTCCTCAACACCTCAGCCGTCGGACTTGCTTAAGCAAACATTTATTAACAAATTTTCAAATTAATCATTTATGATACCCAAACTAAAGTTTGAAGTTGTAGATAATCCCGAAGGATTTATTATAAAAGATAAAGAGTTTAACCAAGTCCAAAATATGCTGTTTGATAATTTATGGACAATCGCCAAAAAATAAAAATGCCCACTTTTTCGGACAAAAATTCTTACGTCCCCACCGCTGGTCAGGCGTTTATGTCAGATCAAAGGGATGATTTAGATTGATTATAATAAATACATTAACTTAATACGACAAAAGCATAAGCTATTTATAAAGACCTCTATAATCTTGTATAGAGATATTCATTTATAGAAACTAATATAAAAGATGTGCATGTAGACATAGCAGGTGAAAAAGGATGGTAGATGAAGAATACACTCAACAAAAGCCAGATTTTTATCTAAATGCAGCTAAACTAGTAAATGAAGGTTTCGATGCAATAAAAAAGAAAGATGATCGAGCAGTTTCTAAAAATCTTGCAAAGATAGTTAGTTTAGGAGATCAATTGTCAACTAAAAAACCTCACCCGGAAGATGCAGTATTTCATTATGACGCTGCTGCTTTCCTTTTCTCTACGGCAGGTAGAGAAGCAGAATATTTAGGAGACTTTAGAAACTCGGCAAAGCATCATGCTATGGCTGCTAAACTATACTCTAAAGCATCAAAAGTCAAAGATTCTCAAGATACCTGGGATTACGAGGATAATGATGATAAAGTTCAGAGAGTTTTAGGACGTATGTTAGGAAAAGTTTATGATCCAAACTTCGCTGCATTTGCACACTCTGAAAAGCGACAAGCTAAAGAAGCAAGAGAAAAGGCAGCAATTTACAAAGCTACTGAGAAAATGAATCCAATAAGAAGAAATTTAGTTAGATCAATAAAACTTGAGCAATTAGCAACGTCATTACTGCTAGCAATCCTGTTTATTTCGCCAACTTTAACAGGTAATGTTATAGATAGTAACCTTAAAGTTTCAAGTTTTGTAGGTGGCTTATTTTTTATATTAACATTAATATTAGGGTATTTCTATACAGAGAAAAAAAGGTTAACTAAAAGAAAATGAATTTTTCTGATTTTCTAAAGGATTTACGTTTGAATAAGGCTAGAAACATCGTTATTTATGCATCATTCATAATTTTAATAATATCCTTACTTTTTCCTTTACAAAAAATAGATAACTTGTTGGTGCAAAAAGCATCTTTTTCTTTTTTAATCTATGGAGTTTATTTATGGTTTATTGAAAGAATTATTCAGGTGCTTATTGAACAGTCAAGGGAAGACTGGGAAGCGATTATTGCTGGAGTATTTTGGATATTTTTAATAATCGCAGGATTCATTGTTACTTGGAAATTGGTATTTGGATATAACCTAGCTCATGTTATCTTTGAGAGTAATTCGACAGATATAACGGCCATGGCTAATAATCTATCTAAATCTTAAAATATGCATTGAATAATTAGTGAACAGAGTATCTTATCTCGTTTGTGAACAAAAACCTATCAAAAACTTAGAAAACTGTATCCAGAAAGCTTAATGGGCTAGAAAAAGAAGAAAAAGTGATGAACAGAATATAATAACTCTAAAAGATTATTCCTTTTTCGGTAGCTATGATATCAATTATGTGCCCTCTTTCTAGTCCTGGGAACTTATTCATTTTTTCTAGAATTAATTTTTCTGTTTCTTTTATCATCATAGGAGATCCATACCTCTCAACAAAAAACTGAACGCTCCTTATCCATCGATCGTAATCATCAAAAGTTAAAAATTCTAGAATCTTTTTCCCTTCATCAATTAGCCTTATTATTCCTTCAGTTTTTTCCATTGTTAAACAGTGATTATGTTTAGTATTTCGTGTCCTACGAATAGTTTTTCTCTTTCTTTTTGTTTTGTTTCTTTAAGGATGCCTAGTTTTATGAATTGGTCTACTATTTTTTTTGCTGTAGGATAAGTAACTTTTAGTTGAGCTGATATTTGGTTTATTGTTGTGTATGGGTTAAAGAATAAGTTGTCCATTACTTTAATCAGGTTGTTTGCTTGTTTTTCTTTTATTATCTTTTTTCTGTATTCTTCTCTTAGATTTTGTATTTTTATTGTTCTGTCTAGAGCGTCTTCTGATTGTACTTTTATTGCTTCTAAGAAGAATTTTATCCATTCTTCAAATTTACCGCTCTTGTTCGTGTTTAGTAACAGGTCATAGTATTCTCTTCTGTGCTTTTCGAAATAATCACTAGCGTATAACAGTGGTTTTGAAATCTTATTCTTTTTGCATAAATAAAGCGTTATTAATGTTCTTCCGATTCTTCCATTACCATCGCAGAAAGGGTGTATTGTTTCGAATTGGTAATGCATCAGGGCACATCTTATTAATAGGGGCATTTCATCGTAAAAGTTTAGGTATTCTATGAGTTCTTTGACAAGGTTCTCTACTTCTTCCTTTGGTGGAGGAACAAAAGTTGCTTCTTGAATTTTAGTATTAGGTGGACCTATCCAGTTTTGTACTGGTCTGAAATTACCTGGAAGAAGCTCATTACCCCTAACGTTACTTAGTAGTATCTTATGCATTTCTTTAATCAGCTCAACCGTTATTTGTTCTTCCTTAATTTTTTCTAGTCCATAATTTATTGCTTCAACATAATTTAGAACTTCTGTAGCTTCAGCATCATTTTTCTTTATTCCTTTAGCTTCTGATAAAAAATAGTCTGATAATGAAATTCTTGTACCTTCAATTCTAGAGCTAGACAGGGCTTCTTTTTTTAAGTAGGGGATAATGAGCAAATCAGGGTTTGGAAGTAGTAATCCTGCTCCTGATAGTTTACTTAATGTGCTATCCGCTTTTGAAAGGGCAAGAACTACTTGAGATGTGTATTCAACTTTAGGTGGGAGCTTGTTAGGAATGAACGCTTTATACTTTCCATGCTCTGAATCTTGTGTTTCAACAATCTTTCCGAAAGCTCCTTTGAATTCAGCCTCTTCCATAAAATATAGCTATTTTTAGAGTATTTAAGCTTTACTATAGTAAAGAGCATATTTCTTTAATGAACTAGTAGTCAGATATAGTAAATGATACTTTCTTTTAATAGATTTTGTGTGTGTTAAAATATATTTTAATGGAAAATTTTCTATCAAAGGAAATTATCTTTTCTTTTAATAGGATCATTCTCTTACAAAGAACAGCATAATTGGTGCTACTTCTAGCTCATTAAGTATCTTCTTTTCTAGAAAAGTCTTTATAGATTAACATAAGGTGATTAGCGGAAATCCGCACTAACTTTTAATATAACTATTATCAATAGCCTTTATGCTCACTATAAACAACCATCTTGACACCAATTAATATGTCAGACACTCGCATGCAGCTTACATTGGCGTTTTACAGGTTATCAGTTAATTATTCTTGGTTCTGAGGTAACTTTTTGGTGCGAGAATGCCATAATCACCAACATAATAGTTCTAACATGGTAGAACAAGATTTCAAGAAGTTTTTTGAATCATTGAATGATGAATTAGAAGCTGTAAAAGATAGAGTAAGAAGTTTGATAGGAGAAGCTAATTGGGGCGAGGATGGAAGATATAGAGAAGCAGTGTTAAGAAATATAATCTCCAGATTCTTACCTAAGGATTGCTCTATAGGAACTGGTTTTGTGATTAATGAGAGGAGAGAAATTACTAAACAAATAGATATTATAATTTATGATAGCTCTTCACCAGTTTTATTTTCTGAGGGAGATTTTGTTGTAGTTTTAGCCAACACAGTTAAAGCGATAATAGAAGTAAAATCATCTATAAACAGTTCTAAAAAGCTTTTGGAAATCATTAAGATTTGTGAAGATAATGCTAAGATAATAGAGGTTTCTATTGTAGCACAAAGCCAAAGAATGTTTAACGGAATCTTTTGTTATGAATGTGACTTATCTTTTGAAACATTAGAAAAATCCTTAAAAGAATGTTTTAACATTAGTGAATGTTCTCTTTTTAGAAAGATAAATAATATTTCATTAGGCAACGAAAAGTTTCTACATTTCTGGGATTCTAAGCCTTTCTCATTTAGGGGTTATAAACTAGAAAATTTAAGTTTTGCTTATCTCATCTCTAATATTTTAGACTCATTAAACTCAAATAGGCTTAGTATGAGTAAATCTCCATTTTCTCCATTAGAATCTAAGAATCCATTCGAACAATTTCGAATAAACTATCCTGAAGAAAAATTTGATAGATACTTTTAAACTATAAATTCATACCACTCCAAGATGCACTGATTGGTTTGCACTCCATCGGGCTAAGACCACTTTAGTACATTAATTATGGGAGAATAAATCTGATATTATAATTCGTCTAGAATTTGCATCATCTTACTATAATCACCATTAGCTTCTTTCTTTAACTCTGCCCATGATTCTTCTCTTAACTTTCTGCATTCTTTAGTTAGCCTTTCTCTTTCTTTCTCATCCATATTCATACCTAAAAGTATTTCAAAATCCATTAAAGCATTCTCAATTTCCACTACTTCTCTAGCTATTCTTTGAGATTCCTTCTGGGCTAGTTCTAATGTTTGATCCTGCCTTTGTTGTATAAATTTGCCTAAATCTGCAGGGTTTCTTATTTGTAATGTTTCCATAGTTTATGACTGATTTTTTAGTTTTTAAGCATGGGCAGTAAAAAATTATGCCTCAAAAGCTTCCATGTTACATTTATATTACATGAATGTAATATCAATATATAAACTTATCTTCTTTGCTTGTAAAACTTCTTATCTTTTCTCAACTCCCTCATTATTTTATTATCAAATGAAGGCAGATTTGAGCTATCCATGCCTAAGAATGATGCACAAATTCTAGCTGCTTCATCAGTTGAATATATCTTATTAACTCCACATTTCTTAAATACAAGAATTATAACAGAGTCTGGCTCATGACAATGTAGGTATTCCTTACCCATATTGGCTAACTTCTCGTTAGACTGCTTCTCAAAAGTTTTTAGTTCTTCCTCTGGAATAAAACACTCTGTAGGATAAATTATCCTTACATTTCTGCTCTTAATGAAGTCTTTAGCCTCCTCTTTAGCACTATGGAAATCACAATTTTTCTTTAACATTATGTGCTTGGTAAATTCTCTAAGGCAAGCTGCATGAGTAAAAATGATATCATGACGATTGAATATTCTTGATGCTTCAACTCTAAGAAGGAAAGGTTGATCATAAATTCTTACGAATATATTTGTGTCGATTCCTATCTTTCTTCTACCATTGAAAGCAGTAGTTCTTCTTATGCCTATAAATTTCGGTTTCTTAGCCATAATTCTACCTTATTTGTAAAACTAAACTGCTATTTCTCTTTAAATATATTTATGACAAAATAACTTTTAAACTCCTGCGGGGGGCTTCTGTATTCAAATCTTGCTCCCCCAAAGATGTATTCTTTAGTTCCACGCCCCCACCTGCTCGCATCCTCATTCTTAATAAATTTATTTTACCTAAATGAGAACGCTCGGATTCAAAGTTCAAAGGTGGACGCTTCTCTGTCCGAATCACGGTGGAGCTTTACAGCTCCAATACGCCCCCACCGAACTAAAAGAATTTCTCAAACGCCCTTATTTATTTATAGATAATTGCGATGATTAGTATAATAAACTGCCAATAAAAAAAGACTTTATCACGTTAGGTTTTCTTTGGATGCTTTGCATTTTAGATCTTACAAGCGGCGTAAATTCTTTCTTGTTTCTTGCTTGATGAGCTTTAAGTTTTACGTTTTTAAGGTAATTCCAGACTTCTTCATCAGGGTTTAAATCTGGAGAATAAGTTGGAAGATAATAAACTGCTATTTTACTTTTGTTTTCTTCAATAAAGTCTCCCACTGCTTTGGCAGTGTGAGATGGAGCATTGTCTGTTATAACAATTATTTTTCTCCATCTATGGTTTTTCATTATTTGCCTTAGAAAATCAATAAATGTTTTTGAGTTAACATTTTTCTTTTCAATCCTAAAAATCATTCTTCCAGCAGGGCTTATTGCGGATGAAACCGCAATGCTACCCCTGTTTCCAGTAACTTTTAGTTTTGGCGTTTCTCCTTTCTTAGCCCATGTTGTTCCTAATACCGGAACAAGAGAAACGCTTGATTCATCCTGAAAGTAAAGCATTGCCTGCCATCTCCGTCGCTGTTCTTCAATGTCTGGCCATACTTCTCTAATCCACTTGTTTACTTTTCTCTGGTTTCTTTCTAATGCCATTTTCTCCGGCTTTTGCGGAGAAAATCCCAACTTTACCAGCATTCTCCAAACATTTGAGAAATGAATATCTTTTCCAAATTTACTTTTTATCACCTGCTTTATTTTTTTACAATCCCATAATGGTATTTCAAAACCATAATTAATTGCAGACTTTTCTATTAATTTTATTAATCTTTTTGCCTCATTTTTTGTTATCTTTGGCTCGGCACCTTTCGCCTTCTTCATTCTCAAACTATCTTTTCCATTTTGTTTATACTTCCTAATCCACTTATAAACGGCATCAATAGTAACTCCAAAAAATTCAGATATTTCACTTATCTTTTTTCCTTGTTTGTACAATTTTATTGATTGCAACCTCATATATTCAAGAGCTTGTCTTGGTATTTTTCTACCATCCTCTTTTTTCATATGAAATAGAAGAATTCTACCTTAATTAATCTTTCTAATCTTTATACCGATTAATGCAACTATCTATAATTCTAATAATAAAAACGCACACAAGTATTTATAGTTTTGCTAAGATCTAGATTTTTCAACTATTGAACAAAATTCTGTCCACCAATCTTTTCTAGTGGTGCTCATTTTATCTTCAAGTTCCTTTCTTTCAGCGATGACTTCATCGCTATCTTTTTTATCAGGGTCGAATTCTTCTCTTCTAAATGATCGAACATAATCTTGGTGAGCAGATAAAGCAGGTATTAATTTCTCAAACTCTTTATCTCCAACTTGTCTTCTATGTAGTTCGTAATCTCTATATCTCCAAATTAACATGTGAGGATAAATCGGAGCCTCATATTTAGCTAGAGTTTCTAAACACTCATTTAAAGAATTTCCTACCGCAAAAGATGCTCCAGCTCTCTCTATATCTTCATCAGAAAAACCAGTAGTAAAAATCCTTCTAAAGTCTGGATGAACTTCGATCCCAGATACTACCTCGGGTTGAGGCATATAATAGGTTTGTGTAATTCTTTTTATTAGTCTTTCTTTAGGTAATTCAACATTTGCTGGTAAAACGCCTTCTTTTTTTAGTTGATAGTCTGTAAAACTAATATCTTTAGGTTCATGATGATAATAACCATGCATACCAGATTCGAACAATTCGTATTTTGGTAAAATCCTTAAAGGATCAGTACCTTGCTCCGCTTGAAAATCACAAGCTTTAAGCCAACTTTCTAAGCCATTGGCTAAGTAAGCTGGTTCATTCCCAAAATCAGTTAAACCTTTATTAGTCATTTTATTACTCCTTAATAATTACTATAATTATAGTATGTATTTAAATAATAGCTACCACTTAATGTTGTAGTAATATGGAAATAGTTAATTACTTGGAAGCTTTAGGATTGACAATTCCCGAAGCCCAGATTTATCTAGAGTTGCTTAAGATTGGCGAATCTAGAACTGGAAAGCTTTGTAATAATCTTGATATCCCTAATTCTCATGTTTATCGTCAGCTTGATTCTCTTATAAAGAAAGGTTTAGTGACTTACAAAATTGCTAATAACGTTAAGATATTCTCTGCTAACAGCCCCGAAAGCCTTAGTCTTTTGTATCAAAAGAAGAGGGATGAACTGAAAAGTCAAGAAAAAATTCTTGAGAAAGCTATGTCTACTTTACGAGAGTCTCCTAAAACTAAAGAGACTATTGCTGATTACAAATATTTTGAGGGGGTTAATGGTATTAAGGCTATGTGGCTTGAGATAAATGATTTACTTATTCCGAAGTCTGAAGCTTTTTATTATGCTGGAATTGTTGAATCTTGGAAAGCTCTAGAGCCATTCTACTTAGAACATCATAAGATTAAGAGCAAGAAAAGAGTAATGTTAAACATGATTCTGCCAAAAGATGCTCGTTCTGCAGGAGAAGTTCGTAAAAAACTAGGATATTTTAATTATAGGCTTTTAGACATCAAGAATGAAGGAGAATTCGGAGTTTATGAGAACTTTATTGTTATTCAAAATACCAGCAAAAAGGAAAAGATTCCCCGAGCCTTTTTAATCAAAGATCAGATATTCATAGTGACATTCAGAGAAATATTCAACAGAATGTGGGAAATGTCTAAGAAATAAATTCATACCACTGCAAGATACATTGATAGGTTCACGCCCCCACCTGCTCGCATCCTCATTCTTAATAAATTTATTTTACCTAAATGAGAACGCTCGGATTCAAAGTTCAAAGGTGGACGCTTCTCTGTCCGAATCACGGTGGAGCTTTACAGCTCCAATACGCCCCCACCGGGATTCGAACCCGGGTTACCGGCTTTCTTCTGTCCTCCTGCTGGAGATATCGGAACCTTTTTGAGGTTCTGATCATCGAAAGGCCGGAGTCCTTGGCCTCTAGACTATGGGGGCATCTAGAAATAAATAGAGAAAAGAGATTTTTAAACCTTAACATATTGGTTCTTTGTTGTTAAAGTCTTAAAAATTTTATGAATTTTTTAAACCTATAGTAAAGGACATAAGTTTTTCACCATTAATAGACGATAGAATTATATCAAAAAATCAAAATTAATCCTTATTGAGATGTTTACCGAAGATAATTTTAGTCAAAGTAAGGCAATAATTAACTTATTGATACCATTCTAATTATTTTTATCGCCGATTGACTAATAAAAGTTATTTATGTTTTGAGCTAATATTAATGTCCTTAGCTATAATGATGAAACCAAGGATGACTTTAGATAAAATTATTTTTCTTTTTCAGGCTTTAGCTCTTCCTTTGCTATTTCATAAGGACTTATTTTATCAATGAATACTCTTCTAAAAGAATCCCATTTCTTGCTGACGTCAGCAAATAATTCTCTTAAGTTGCTAGGACTATACTTGGCTAAAGGATGACCTTTATAAGTAACGCCTCCGGAATCCTCTGTGAATTGTTCATCCCTACCTTCGCCAAGCCAAAAATTGTCAAGGTTGCCATCTCTGTCGTCGTCGTGCATCCAAATAGTGAATTTAATGTCTTTGTCTAAATCTTTTCTTCTCATTTTCCAATCAACAATTAAAGAATTATTCTGGTCACTAAAGACAGCTTGAGAAAAAAAGTGAAGTCTATACACAGAATCATTAAGATCTGCTGATAAATTTGCAGAAAAATTCCCGAGAGAAGGGAAAACTCCCGGTCTGTTATTATCAGTAATAACATAATGAGAAGAATCAATAGTTGATGGCAGGGCTTGAATAAAAGGCAGAGCATTTCTCCACTCAGTTTTAGCTATCCATTTGTCAAATTCTAAAATTTTAGCCCATTTAGAAACATTTGCCCTCTCTTTAGAGTAAGAATCAGAATTATTTTTATCAATAGTTATAGTACTTGAACCTCTCAATGGCGAAAAGCTTTCATAATATACCTCTCCATCTCTGGATTGAGAATACCAGGAAAAGCCTTCATTTTTTTTAGCAATAATTGTTCTAATCCTTTCTTCATCTAAATATGGATAATCATGAATAATACTGACACTCATGCTTTCACCGTTATTGTCAATATCAGCGCCAATAGTTGTAATACCGCGACTATCGCCGAGATATTCTAATTCCTTGACTTTAACGCCTTTCTCTGAAGTCTCAAAATACTTCTTAGTCTCAAGCTTGGGCATATAATAAGCGACAGCTTCCGTAAGCTTAGAATCATCACGCATAATGACTGCGGGTTCTGCCGTCTTATCAGTTGGTTTTCCGGCCGGCTCTTCCTGAGCGGAAGCGGAGGAAAAAGCTAAACTGCCAAGAAGAAGTGCGGAGCAGACCAACCTTTCAAGCGAATGCATAAAGAATAGCAGACAAGAAGCCTATTTAACAATTACTATAATAAAAAACAATCATCAAAACCTCAGGTACTTAACATATTTTCCAACAATTGGCACTTCCCTGAATTCACCGCCTATTGCGTAGAACCAGCTCAATATCCAAAGAAGCACGGCTGCTATGTAAATGAGCGGGCCGATAATCCATCCGAATCCGGGGAGGGATACTGCTATTGATGAAATTAAGTATACTACAAATACCAGCAGGGACTGCTTTGCGTAGAACATCACGTAGCGGTCGCTCCTTCTGGCGAGCAATGCAATGACAAATCCGGCAAGGCTGAAAAAAGTAGCTATGAAAGCAAAGAGCTTGCTGTCGTCGTTGAGAACTTCATTAATATTATTTTCAATTCTTTTTATTTCCCTGTCAATGCCCTTTCTGCTTTTTGCTTTTTTCGCCATTTTTTAGTTCAAAAACAATACTTTAATTGCCCCCAATAATAAAGATAGTGGTATGGTTATTTTAAAATATTTTTGGTTAGTGAAAAACGGAATTAAATTTAATATTATTATTACCAATCCAAAGAGCAAGTTAGTAATATCTATCATTTGATTACTCTTCCCATAGCTTCAAATAAAGTTGCTATTATTAAAGCTATTAAACCATAATCTCCCCTGCCAATTAAGATTAGTACTGCGCCCAGCATAGCAACAAGTGCCATTATCATATTTAATGGCTCTATTGAATATCCTTTCTCATTCATTTTTCAGACTCCTTTATCAGTTTAATTCCGCTTATTATCCCCCATATCCATGCTGCTATCGGAAGAATGAACATTACAGCAAATCCTAGAAACATGAGGGCAATCATTTCCGCTCCCATTGAAACAAGCACAATAAACATTCCTATAATCAGTCCTCCCAACGACATAACTAACTGCCATATTCCCTCCCTTGTTCTTCTGCCTATTAAAGTGCCAAGGCCCGGAATAATTATTATATTGAGAATCAAAGCAACAATGGCAAGAGCCTCGCTGACTCTATGCTTTTTATTATCACCACCTTTTGCCATGATAAATGTTATGACTCTGCCTTTTTAAATGTTTTTTAAGATGCAGTATCTCCGATGAATAATTATTATAGCAGCATAAAAACAATATAGCTATTGGAAATAGTTCCATCGTTAGTCAGGTACAACATTTATAGCAGGTTCAATCAATGGTAGTTGCTAACAAAAGCGTATTCCTACCCATTAAGAGGATTTGCATTATTGGTTGATTCTTTAAATCTTCCTGCTAAATTTGGACTGTATCGGAGATATTCAGATCAAGCAGGCGAAAAGAATGAGGGATGAGCCTGCGCAGATTTGAACCTACAGACCACCAGCGGGTCTCTAGGCTGTCCTGCAACCTATTCAAATCTGCTGATTGCTAATAAGGGAGTGAATGAGCCTGCGCAGATTTGAACTGCGGACTTCCGGCTTTCTTAGCACGAATGCTGTGAAGCATTAATTGCCTTCAAATTTGCATTGATTTGCATCAGCGAAGGAAATCAACGTCGTATAAGACCGGCGTTCTAACCGGGCTGAACTACAGGCTCACATCACTCACTCTTATCTACAAATACTCACAAACACTGACTGCTCAATAAATCCAGAATATTATTTAAAGGTATTGTTGTGCATATCTTTTTATAGTTTTGATGGGAGAGTTAGGATATGCTAATCGGCCTTGTTGGCGCTCCGAATGTGGGGAAGAGCACGTTTTTCAAAGCTGCGACTCTCGCTGACATACTTATAGCAAATTATCCGTTTGCAACGATAAAACCTAACAGAGGCGTGGCTTATGTAAGGATTGACTGTATTGACAAAGAGTTTAAAGTTAAGTGCGCTCCGCGGGAAGGATACTGCGTTAATGGACAGAGGTTCGTACCGTTTGAATTAATGGATGTTGCAGGATTAGTGCCGGATGCTTCAAAAGGAAAAGGATTAGGAAACCAATTTCTTGATGATTTGAGGCAGGCAGACGCTTTTATTCAAATAGTAGATTTGTCCGGGGAGACTAATGAGGAGGGAAAAGCAGTAGAGGATTATTATCCCGGGAAGAGCATTGCTTTTTTGGAGAAGGAAATTGACTTATGGTATGTCGGAATATTAAAAAAGGTCTGGCATGTTTTTGCAAGAACTGCCGAGATGCAGAAGCAGAACTTCGCTCAAGCTGTCGCAAAGCAATTCTCTGGATTGAAAGTCACTGAAGATGATGTCAAGAAAGTTCTGTTAAAATTAGGACAGGAGTACAATTCAGAAAAGCCTACGAAATGGAGCGATGAGCAGCTGTTTGAGTTTGCAAGCCAGCTCAGAAAATTAACAAAGCCGATGGTTATAGTTGGAAATAAGATTGATACATTAAGAGCCAGGGAAAATTTTGATAAAATTGCCGGGGAATTTCCGGATTATAATATTATTCCGTGCTCTGCCGAAAGCGAGCTGGCTTTAAGAGAAGCTGCTAAAGCAGGAATAATTGATTATATCCCCGGAGATAATTATTTTAAGGTAAAAGATGAGAGCAAGTTAAGTGACAAGCAAAATAAGGCCCTGAAGTTTATTAAAGAAAAGATACTTGATGTTTACGGAAGCACCGGAGTGCAGAAAGTTTTGGATTATGCAGTTTTTGATATGTTGAATTATATTGCTGTGTTTCCTGCGGGCGTTAAGAAACTAGCAGACAGCAAGGGAAATATACTGCCGGACTGTTTCTTGATTCCGAGAGGCAGCACAGCTCTTGACTTTGCATATAAACTGCACACTGACTTTGGAAAGAACTTTGTCAAGGCAATTGATGTGAGGACAAAGCTGGCTGTAGGGAAAGAACATAAACTGAAGCATAGAGATGGAATCGAGATATTGACGAGATAATTAAGAATCTACTAATAACCCGATTATAACGATTTAGCACCAATTATGCTAGTAAAAATTAAATACGATTATTAATAATCTTGACAAATGCTCTAAACTATTGATAACCTTATTTTGCTAATGGGTTGGCGCCATATAAGTTAATTTGTACGCAACATTAGAGTTAATTAATAACTGAGAGAATTAATGACAATTAGGCTAATTATCATCTGTACTCATTTCTCTCCTTGAACCTGCTTATGAATTCGGCGTTTTCTTCTCTGTCAACTATTGATGTAACCTCATAGACATCCATATCTCCCTTGACTTTCTTTCTTGTTTTAACGGCAGGGGATGTCTTTTTATGCATTGTCTGGGATATTAACAGCTCATTTCCTGCCTCAGCTACTTCTGCTGTTTTCTTTGCCAGCGAGATGGTGTTTCCGAGGCTTGTGAACTTGAGCTTATTGGTCTGCCTGTCAATCTCAACTACTAAGTCTCCGGTATGGACTCCTACACCAAAGCTTATTTTGTCCCTGAATTTTGAATTGTGCTCTTTAAGGAGGGAAATTATTTCCTGTGCAGCTTTGATTCCGGTTATCTCATTCCTGAATGTCTTTGTGACTGAAGGAGCGAAAATTCCTATTATAAAATCGTTGACGCTGTATACCGTTCCCTTGCTTCCGGTTATTGCAGAGTTTACAGAGTTGAGGGTTTCTCTGCAGTAATCTATTTTCCTGAGATTTTGCATGTCTTTGAGTTTTACGGCAACTATTGAGCAGAGCTCCTTGATGCCTTTGATAACCAGCGAATGCTCTGCTTCCCTTGGCGTAATACGGGAAGATTTTATACCCGTGTCAGAGCCCAAGCTTTTTGCAGATGCAGAACTTACAGAAGATTCAAGGGATGGAGATTCTTTGTGCTTCCTTCTTAAAAGAGCAGATAAATTTGGCATATGAGCAAGGAATTTCTGCTTTCCAAGGCCCTTTGAAATCCCGAAGATGAATAATCCAAGAACTCCAAGAATGAACAGCCATACTAGGGAATATCTCGATACTACAGAGGTTCCTCTTGATAAGTCCACTACTTTGACGGCGCTTCCAGTCAATGCAACTGACGAAGCGGAGAATGTTTCAACACCGTCCGTTGCAGAAACATCATAACTTCCGTCGGGCGCCTGGAGGTTGAATGTTGAAGACTCTCCTACATTAAGTTTTATCTCTAAAACTTCTTTGTTCTCTCCAATTCCTACTTCAACATTCTTCCTGTAAGGGATATTTCCGGTGTTTGTCACCTTTAGAGTAGTGTTGATAATTTCAAAGCTTACTTTTTCTACTTCCGGAACATAGAAGTACCTCTTTGCTGAAAAGTCGCTTAATTTTGCAGTTATCGTCCTGTAACCAGGGCTTTCGTTTAATGGAATCTCAAGAATTATATCTTCGTTGGAAAAGACAATCCTGTCGCTTATCTTTTCGTCAGCACCATCAAATAAAGAGTAGCGGGCTTGGACATCCATTGTCTGGTTGATTTGATCGTAGATGAGGAGCCTGAATTTGTAGTTTTCGCCGGGCTTTGCCTCCTGATTTTCAATTGATATCTCAAGCACTCTCGGCTCCTGCTTCACGAAGAGATTGTTCTCAAGGAGGGCCTTGTTTGTAGTTTCTCCTTGCTTATCTCTTTCATAGACTTCGGTCTTGATGGAGTAAATGCCGGAGGGCATGTTTAATGGAATGCTGAAATTCGTTTCAAATTTGCCGTCGACTACATTCTTTGTCAGAGATATTCCAGCTTCTGAGAATGTTATGCTTGCGAATCCCTGGACGGGCTTTCCTGTTGCTTTTACTGCATCAAGCTTCAGAACTACAGCCTCGCTCGGGTTGAATTCCTTCTTGTCCAATTCAAGGTAGGCATCAATCCTGTTGCTTATCTCAAACGCCTGGCTTTGGGAGGAAGTGTCTGAATAAGAAGCAATGACATAACACTGCCCAAGAAGGTCGTTGATGAATGCCTTTGTTAACGGAAAAGTTTTCTTGACTATAGTTGATGAGAGGATATCGTGAGTAATTGTTACTTTGCCGTTCTCGCAGACGAGCTGCATATCAAAATAACTGTCCGACAATTCGCTTACTGTGGCTGAAAGAGTGATTTCATCCCCTAAATTGTAAATAGATGCAGGTTGCTCAAGGAAAATCTCGGCGCTTGCAGGAGGAATAATTAGAAAAATGCCAATCAAGGCCAATAAAAGCAAAAATAATCGTATTTTCCTCATTTTTATTATAGTTAAAAAGAGTGAAATACCTATTTAAAACTTATGAGAGAGGAAAAGAAGTGTTAAACTATAGCCATTCGTGAGAAATTATTTTTCATAAATATTTTTTCTATAACCAATTTTTAAAATGTGCAGGATTTTAGCGTTTATGTAAACATCAATAATCACTCTATAATCTCCTACCCTCAATTTGAAGCCGGGCATGTCTTCAAGATGCTCCAAGAACCTAAAGGGATTTTCCTTACACTGCCGGATTTTATTCCAAATCCTTTCTTTTATCTCTCCGGGAAGCTTGTTTAGAAAATCTGTAGCTTTCTTATCGAATTTTAATTCATACATCTTTTACAAGCCGAGTATTCTTTTAGCATCTTCTTCTGAGTAGAATTCTCCTTTCTTAATCCTTTCCCTTGCCTCTTTTATTTCTCTTATTGTTTTCTGACTTAATTTTGGCTCTTTTTCAACCATTTTTACTATATAAATCAATTTCCTTAGTAATTCATCATAGCTCTCACTCTTATATTGTCTAAATTCGTCAAGTTTAAACTTTGTTTCTGGATTAATTCTAATAGTGGTCTCCATATACGAATGTATACATTGATATACTTAAACTTTTCTATTAGTCATTTTTGCAGAGAAGTTTTAAATACATAGCAAAATAAGGAAGAATATGACAAAAAGTGAAGGGATGAAAGTTACTCCTTATGAAACGCAGGGAAGAATTGATTATGACAGATTAATAAAAGAATTCGGCGTTTCAAAACTTGATGAAACGGTTATTAATAGAGTAAAAAAGCACACCAAGGATTTGCACTTATTTTTAAGAAGGGGAGTTTTCTTCGCGCATCGTGACCTCAATTGGCTTCTTGATGAATACGAAAAAGGGAATAAGTTTTTTCTGTATACAGGAAGGGCATCATCAAGGGGAAGCAAAGTGCATTTAGGGCATTTAATACCATGGATAATGTGCAAATGGCTGCAGGACAAGTTTGGGGCAGAGATGTGGTTCCAGTTTCCTGATGAAGAAAAATTCTTTTACAAGAAGGATGTAACTTTTGAGGATACTGAGAAAGCGACACATGAAGATATGCTTGACATTATTGCTCTGGGATTTGATTCTAAGAAGACGCACTTTCTTATTGATACAAAGCATGCAGGAATAATGTACAAAGAGGCATGCAAGGTAGCGAAGAAGATAACATTTAATACAGTGAAAGCGAGCTTTGGGTTTGATGAAAGCACAAATATAGGCTCAATATTTTACACGAGCATGCAGGCTGTTCCGGCATTTCTTCCGTCAGTAATTAAAGGGAAAAATATTCCGTGCCTTATTCCCTTAGGGGTTGACCAGGACCCCCACTTCAGAATATCAAGGGATGTCATGCCGAAATTAGGATATTACAAGCCGGCAATACTTCACAATGTATTTCTGCCGCCATTGACAGGAATCGGGGGAAAGATGGCGGCTTCAGGGCAGATGGAAGCGGCAATATACACCACTGACACTACGAAAGAAGTTGAGAGAAAAATAAACAAGTATGCGTTCAGCGGGGGACGGGACACAATTGAAGAGCACAGAAAGCTTGGCGGAAATCCTGATGTTGATGTAAGCTACCAGTACTTGAGAATGCTGTTGGAAGAAAATGATGCTAAACTAAAAAAGATTTATGATGATTACAAGAGCGGAAAGATGACGACGGGAGAACTAAAAAAATACACTATTGAAAAAATTAATGCTTTTTTGAAAGAGCATCAAAAGAAGCGCGAGGGAGCAAAAAAGATTGTGGAAAAGTTTGTGTGGAAATAGTGAATCATCTTTCTCTGTAAAAAACATGCCTGAATTCTTTTGAATGTTCGGGGAATTCTATTTTAGTCATCCTGCCAGATTTAGACCATCCTGGATATTTTTTCATAGATTTAGCATGGTAATTAGTCTGGCCTTTGTTTATTTTTTTTCTGCTTCCATCAAGAACATCTTCGGCAGCAGTTAAGCAGACGCTCCAATTATAAGCATCAACAGATTCTGGATCCATTAGCTTCTTTCTGTTTAGGTCATCTTCATTGAAACAGGAATACTGCCATTT
>Ga0209542_10003942_pt1 | contig 31135 bp, 31 predicted proteins | sample RifCSPhighO2_01_FD_184028 | JGI IMG/M metagenome (GOLD analysis project Ga0209542, IMG submission 184028) | Soil microbial communities from Rifle, Colorado - Rifle CSP2_plank highO2_0.1 (SPAdes) (version 2) | ecosystem: Environmental > Terrestrial > Deep subsurface > Rock core/Sediment ... | reverse complement strand
CCGACATCGGCCACAATCTGGAGCTCTATTTCAAATTCCGCCTCTTCTCCCGCTTGGCCTAAAGTGAATTGCTCGGGGCTACGATTGACAGAGCTTTTGAATGCTTCATTGCCGACGCCACCGCGGCCGCCCTTCAAAATCATCTCCGTCTGCCCGCGTTTTTCCAAAGAAAACACTTCACCGGTGTTTAAATTTTTGACTACGCTTCCTACCGGCAAATCAATGAAAAGATTCGGGGCTCCCTTGCCGTGCATGCTATTGCGGAATCCCGCGTCGCCTCCTTTCGCTTCAAATTTTTTCTGCGATTTGTATCTCCCCAACATTGCGAGGTCTCCTATGGCGCGGATATAGACGCTGCCACCGTTGCCACCGTTGCCGCCCGAAGGCCCCGCCTTGTCTTTGCCCTTCTCATGAAGCCACCTGACGACGCCATCGCCGCCTTTCCCCGCCCTCGCAAAAATTTTAAGCTCGTCAATAAACGCCATTTTATTTTTCTTTTAGAGCAAGCTCTGCTAATTTGATAGCGCCTTCCCTGCTCTTTGCTGTGGCAAGAAATCCATTGTTATGGCAATAGATTGCATCCGAAATGCCCGTATCATTGGCAAGCTCCTCGTCCTTTTTGCCAACCCATGATTTCGGCAAAAGCTTTCTTGATTCAAATGAACCTTTTTCTTTTGGTACTGTCCTTATCACCCAATTTCCATACATGCCAACATCCGCTGGGTAAAGTACAAAAAGCGGCTCTGGATATTCTAGGAGAGCATCTTGCCAAGGTAGATACTTTTCTAAAATAATAATTTGCTTATCAAAAGACTTCTCATAAATTTCCTTCACCTGTGTGTATGCAATATTTTTGTCTTTGTGCCTTTTTATCTCGCGGAGAATTAGCTCTTTCGCCCAATCTACAAGCTTCAAAAATATTTCTAACTTTTTTTCTTCGCTTTTCTCGCCCCACCGCTCTTCCTCAAGCCACGTCGGATTGAATGCACTCACATAACGAGATAGCTCGAAGGGAGATATAGAGTAGAGCTCTTCGTAAATCTTGACTCCGTTGTCGTGTGCGTCCAGAGCTGACACCAAGCTATCTTCTATCTGCTTTGTGATAAAAAAATCTCCTCCGCAAACTAGCGTGCCATATTCTTTCCACACCAACCCGAAAGCCGCATAGGGAATGCTATTTTCGTGCATTCCTGCTCCCCCTGCCTGATGATGATCAAAGCGCATTGTTTTTTGATCATAGACGCTTCCCGTATCGATAACAGCATCTGCCACCTCTACAACCTCCTTTTCTCGCGAACGCACAATCTGCCATTCCTCGCCTCCGTGCGCCAAAACAAATGTAGCCACCGCAAAGACATCATCTGCATGAAATGTGCCACTGTGTGTGATGATTGTTTTATTTTTTTTATTCGTGTCATTCGTACTCATTTGTAATTTGTGTCGTATTTTTTAATTTTGAACTTTAAGTAAGAGGCCTTTCTTTTTGACACTTGCAAACATGTGCTTAAAAAAAAGCCACGCAACAAGAAGATACGCTATGTTAAGAAAAGTAGCAATAAGGAAGGATTGTATGTTAAATGGTACTCCCTGCATAGTTTCACGCATCGCTTCAAATACATGGGTTACTGGAATAATGGAAGAGACCGGCTGGATCCAGAGAGGCAATGCTGATACGGGATAATAAACGGCGCTAATAGGCTGGATTATAAAAATCACGCCGAATGCAAGCACTTGGGCGGAAGTGCCGAAGCGAAGGATTATGGCATTGATGAAAAGCGCTACCGAAACACCGAATAAAAAAAGATTTGCGACATATGGGATTAAAGTGAAGCCGAGCATAAATAGATTGAAGTGATAGAGAAAAAAGGAGATGACGAAAAGTACTGCACAGGTGATGATGATCTTTATCACGCCTAAAATAAAACTTGCCGAAAAGAATTCGGCCAAAGTAAGTGGAGTGACGAAAATATTGAGGAAATTTTTCTCCCAGACATCCTCTAGGAAATAAATAGATATGGATTGCTGGGTGCGCTGAGTGATTTCCCAGAATATCACCGCGCCTAAAATGATTGAGACAAAATTCAGGTTTGAAAGATTGATATCGTTCAAATATAGAGAAAGGAAGCCCCAAGTAAGAATAGTAACAACCGGCCAAAATAAAATGTCAAGAAAACGGGGCAAGGATCGTCCTTTGTACAGATACAAATGTCTCATTATGATGGCGTAAATTCGTATAAAACTCATATTAATCTTCCTCTCTGGCTATTGTAATAAACACGTCGTTCAAGTCTTTGTGGCCGAATTTCTCTACAAGCTCTTTGGCCGTGCCTTCTTCGCGGATTTTGCCTTTATTGATAAATATCACATAATCGCAAAGCTCCTCAATCTCCACCATGTTGTGCGAGGTGTAAAGAATGGACACTCCCCGCTCGCTCTGTATCTTTTTTAGGGCCTTACGAGTCTTGTCTGCTATGTCCGGATCCAGAGATGCCGTCGCTTCATCTAGAAGCAGAAGTTTCGGGTCATTGATGAAAGCTTTGGTGAGATTGACTCTCGTCAGCTGACCAGTAGATAAGGACATTGTGATTCTAGGCAGAAGGTGTTGTATCTCAAAGAAATCCGCAAGCTCAGCTATCTTTTTTTTTGGATTAGGAACGGAATACAGTCGCGCAAATGTCAAAAGATTCTCTATGACTGTGAGATTCGTAGGCAACGATACATAGGGCGATGAGAAATTCATCTTTGCGAGCGCTTGCTCCTTAAAGCGCGGAAATTCTTTGCCAAAGATTTTAATGGTTCCCTCTGTCGGGGTGATGATATCCAGAAGCATCTGAATTGTGGTCGTCTTGCCGGCACCGTTCGGCCCCAAAAGACCAGTAATCTTCCCTTCTTCTATGTTAAGGTCAAGATGATCGACAGCCCTAAAATCGCCGAAGTCTTTGACAAGGCCCCTTGTTTCTATCACATTTATTGGCATTACGAGAGGGTTTTTTCTTTGACGATAATCGTCTTGTAAATATCAAAAAGAGTGAAAAGAAATGTGAGCACTATAGGCCCTAATAGAAATCCTGTAGGACCGAAAAACGCAATACCTCCCAATACTGAAAGAAGAATGAGCAGAGGATGTATCTTGATGCCTCTTTCGACGAGCTTTGGCCCTAAAATATTGTCTATAAGTCCCACAGAAAATACTCCCCAGATCAAAAGTCCGATAGCGTGCGATGTCTCGCCGATAAAGAACAGATATAAAATGCCGGGCAATATCACAAGCGACGTTCCGACAGCAGGCACGAGCGCCGCGATGACCGTTACTCCTCCCCATAATAGCGCCGAAGGGATTCCAAACATATAAAAACCAAGACCAGTTAAAAATCCTTGTATCAACGCTACGAATATTGAACCCTTGACTACTGACACTATCGCAAGGCGTAGTCTCGCCAAGATCTCTTCATCGCGGTCGTCAGGAAAAGGGCTTATTTTGATAATTTTGTTTCGTATCTCTTCTCCATCACGCAAGAAATAATAGAAAGCAAACAAAAATATAAAGATGTTGAAGAAAAATTTAGTAAGCCCGGCGAAAATATCGCCAAAGTGCCCCCTAATCCATGAGAGAAATTGGAATATGTAAGTTTCTGTTTCTGCAACATCAAAAACCGGCCATTGGACACCAAAAGGAGAAGTGGTGGAAATCAGGTTGTTGAGCGAAGAAGTAAGCTTGGCCATTACGCCTCCGCCCTGCATCGCTCCAAATGCATAATCATAGAAATTTTTAACTTCATCGGAAAGCTGTATACCGTAAAGAATGAGAGGAAGTAAGACCAATAAAGAAACAATAAGCAAGGTTATGAGTGCGGCAAGTGAGTGGTGCCTGCCCATTTCTCGTTTAACTCTTTTATGGAGAGGATTAAAAATTACAGCAAATATAGCGGCAAAAATTATGGCATAAAGATACGGTTCAAAGATCTTGTATGTCAAAAACAGTGCCGCGGCTAAGAGAGCGAAATAAAGATATATTTCTAGTTTATGCTCTTTCATATGCGACTAATAATACCCCACTTAACATGTACAATCAATAAGAGGCAATTATGCCTCCAAGCTCTCTGAAACTCTTGATCTTATGGACAGGAACATCAGAATCATCCTGTGGAAGCAGATTTTTGTATTTGAATCCTGACGCTAAAACCGTTACAAATCCTTGCATATTGCCGTAGCGTATCTCTGCATCCCGCCTGTCGCCTACTGCCATGACTGTTTCAGGATCAGGGTATTCTTTGGCAATTTTTTCAAAAATAGGAATCTTGTCCGTATTTGAAGGCACAATTATTATTTCGTCAAAAAGACCCCGAATGCCAAGTGTATCTATTTTTTTCTCTTGTATTTCTTTTACTCCATGCGTCAGCAAAATTTTTTTCGTCTTAATTTGTTCTAAAGTTTCTCGCACTCCAGAAAGCAATTTCATATCCGCGAAATTCGGTGAGTTCTTTCCAGGCAGACGATTACTCGTATCGTAGAGCGTATCATCAAGGTCAAATATGATAACTTTGATTTTATTTTTCATGATCCTTTTTCCCTATTACTTGAATCCAACGAGTATCACCTGATGATATCACTTTTGCAAAAACAATTTTCAAACCGATTTTTTTAAAATAGGATTTCATTTCATCAAGTGAAAAGTAACTGAAAAATCTCTGGTACTTGTATCCGTAGTCATGTTCAACTTTTATTTCTTCTTCTATTCCTTTCACATTATTCTCTTTTACTGCAACATATAAATATCCGTTGTTATTGAGTTTTTTAATAATAATTCTCAATGTCTTTTCTATTTCTTTTTTTGGAATATGCAGCAATACTGCCTGAATAAAGATACCATCAAATGAGTCTTTCAGCTTTTTTATGTCCTTCAAATCCAAAATGTGAAATTCTCCTCTCGGAACTTGTCGTCTGGCAATGTCAATCATCTTTTCCGAAAAATCAATGCCAGTGACCTCTAGTTCGTTATCAAACAAGTATTTAGATTTTGTCCCGCCTCCACATCCTACATCAAGCACGTGATCACCTTGTTTTAACATAGAAATAAAAGCATCAGTAGAAGAAATCCACCAATTATCGCTTGAGTGATCTTTATGCCAGTCTACGGCAATTTTGTTATAAGTGTTTTTTAGCGCAGTATTCATTTTGAATTTTTTTATCAAAAAAAGAGTAAATCATAGTTGTTTAATAAAATTACTTGCTTCATCAGGCAAATCAGTTATCCTCTTACTCGATTTCCAAATAAATTGATGCTGAGAGCGGAGCATCTCAGCGAATTCTTTACTCTCAATGATAAATCCTAGCATCTCTTTTGTCGAAGACACGCACGCAACTTTATTCCCGTAGATCCAATATCCCATGGTTGAAGTTACTCCTTTTGGCGCAATCCTTATTTCCCGTTTGAAATCTTTTCCAAAACCAAGAAATGGAAACTTTTTTATGTCGACCACCTGATCTGCAGGCCAGATTGCATTTGTCCATATATTTCTTTTTATTCTCTCTTTATTTAGCGTTACAAAAAAGTCCTCCCCAAGAGTCTGTAATATTGTTTCGATCGGCCAAAAAGTAAAAGACTCTATATCTTTGCTCAAAATGAGATCGACAAGCACCTGTTTTACCCCCTCCTTTCCTTCAAAAACTCTTAAAGTTGGATTATCAGGTTTTTCTTTTCTGTTTTTCTGAAGTAAAGGAAAAATATTTTTCTCAAACAGATTTTTCTTTAGTTTTATTTCCTCAGCTTCTTTATCAAAAATCTTCTGAAGTGCTTCCGGTGACGAAAGTGAAAACCAAGTAGTGGATGCCGCTTTGCTCTCTGTGATGACTCCTTTTTCCTGCATTGAAGCGAGATGCGCATAGAGAGTTGGACGCGGAATCTTTAAAGACCTATTCAGGTCAGTCACGCGAGCCCTACCCCTATTAAAAAGCTCTTCGAAAAGAATTGATTCGATTTCATTCAATGAAAACAAGGCTTTTATGTCATCTTTCATTTGTGTTGTCGGATTGTTACGACAGTATTTACTACTATACTACCTTATGAGATAATTGTCAAAACTGTTATTTAACAACAAACCTGAAAGGATAAGAGTATGAAAATAGAACTCGGACAGAAATTTGATGGTGTTGAGGTCATCAAAATCATTGTATTAAGAATCTTTTCCCCTTGCAGACCGATTGCAATATGGGGATGTGGACTTACAGTTGAAAACTGTGAGTCTGTTGAGGACTATTACTTTCGCCACGAGGACATCGCTTTGTGCAATCAAAAGTGGGATGCTTTCCAACTAGTAAACGATAACCACGCAAAAATGCTGAGCAACTCGCATAAACGCCATTATTACGATGAAGTCTATTTTCGAGCCGTGTTTTCTCTAGAAGCACTATTGCTTCCTGGAGATATTGTCGTGCCCTTTTGGGAAGGTAAAGGATGCGGTCACGGCAAACTCACAACTAACTCACCTTAATGAACTCTACACCAGAATCGCAACCAGAAAAAATACTTGCTCCCGTTTGGCTTCGCCGGATCAGAAAGGATCTTGACCTCACCCAACAAAAATTTGGAGAGAGGATAAAAAGCGTCTTCAAGCACATAGCGGACCCAATAGGACTGTATATCTCGAAACTGGAGACCGGAGCGATCAAAATGACTCCGGATCATATAAGAGGTGTCGCTAATACATTGGGCATCGCTCTTACTGAACCATTAGAAGATCGCTTCTTTTTTCCTCCGCCGCAAGGTAGAGGAGAAGGGTTTGGCGTATGGATGAAACGTAGTTATCTGGCGTCAGTTCAGTCTGAGTGCTCAGCATCTAATCCGAGCGTCATTGATCATAGTATTGATCTGAGGCATCACTTAAAGATAATTGGTGAATCAAACTTTCCTATTACGTGGACAATGATTTATCCGATCTTAAGTGGGCTCTTGGCAAACTCAAAAGACAACAAAGAGTCGCAGTAATGCGGCTCTTTTTTTATTACGATTTCATGATATTTCCAATTTATAGGTCCATCCCGGCTGCCATTTCCAAGAAGCTAAAACGGCTTCCTCAAGGAGAACTTTATTAATTAAATGTTCCAAACCATATTGGGTTGCTCTGTGTCCGATTATCATCACTTTTTTACTATCATATCTCCCAATCAAATCCTTAAGAAACGCTCTCACTTTCTCTGTAGTCTCGTCATAACTCTCCCCATTAGGAAATGGTTTGTTTATATAATTAGCCTTTTGCTTTTTGAGAGCCTCGGTAGATATCATTGTGAGTTTACCATAATTGCATTCTCTAAGACGACTGTCTTTTATAATTGGAAATTTATTACCGAAGGCAATCTCTGCTGTCTCGTATGAACGTTTTAGGTCAGAGCAAAATACTGCATCCAGGTGAATATTTTTATATCTTTCTCTTAATTGCTTAGCTTGAGAGATGCCTAAGCCTGATAATGCTGAATCCGCCCATCCAGAGGCAATGTCGTTCTCATTATCTGTCGTCGTACTATGGGTCTCAAAAATTATTTCTACCATAACTGCTAAAATTTTTGGTTATGTTTTTTTCAGTCCGATCAGTTTCTGATGCTCTTCCGTGTTGAGTTCACCGCATCCCGAAGCAAATCCTCCTATCGTCGGATTGATACGGGACAGGCTTTTTCTATTTTTTGTGATGTGGAGCATTTATCATACCGCAATGCTTATATTTATAAATCATACCTGTAGCGGGATTTATTGCGCCACATAAGCATGGATCATTTCTACCTATCTTCTCGCCTGAAATTTTTTGCGGAGAACTTACGGAAAGCTTGGGAGTCGTCTGAACTGGCGCTAAAGTGCTTTCATGAAATTCAATGCCTGGTGCCTCCACATCTCTCTTCATAACTCCTTTAACCTTGAGAAGCGCCTCTGCCACCGTATCTCCTATCGCCCTCTCCATTTCTTTGAAAAGCTTCAGTCCTTCCTTTTTGTATTCAACTAACGGATCGCGCTGGCCATAGGCGCGCAAATTTACGCTTCCTCTAAGATAATCCATCATCTCCAGATGATCCATCCAAAAAAGGTCGATGGTCTGCAGGAGAAGTGCCCTCACTCCTTCCGCAAACTGCTCGGGACCAAGTTCTTTTTTCTTTTCATCAATGATTTGAGATACTTTTTCATCTTCGCCGACCATTTCAGCAAGAAGCGCCAAAATATTTTCCGTAACTCCTAAGAGGACTCTGCGCCTTTTTTCGTAGATAATCTTTCTCTGATAGTTCATCACATCATCAAACTCAAGAGTGTGCTTGCGGGAATCAAAATGAAATCCTTCAATGCGTGTCTGCGCAGTTTCAAGCGAACGGGTTATCAAACGGTTCTCTATCGCCTCATCTTCCGGAATGTTAAACCGCGTCATCATATTCTTTATCATGTCGGAAGCAAAAACACGCATAAGATTGTCCTCAAGGGATACGAAAAACTGTGTTTCTCCAGGGTCTCCTTGACGTCCTGAACGTCCGCGAAGCTGATTGTCAATTCTTCTCGCTTCGTGCCTCTCCGTTCCCAAAACAAAAAGTCCTCCAAAACTTTTTATTTCTTCCGCTTTTGTTTCTTCATACGGCACTCCTCCAAGCTTTATATCCACTCCGCGCCCTGCCATGTTCGTGGCTATAGTTACAGCGCCTTTTCGTCCAGCAGAAGCGATTATTTCTCCTTCCTTTTCATGGTTCTTGGCATTCAAAAGCTCGTGCGGCACACCCTCGCGTTTTAGATATGAAGCAAGCATTTCGTTCTTCTCGATAGATACTGTGCCGATAAGGACCGGCTGGCCTTTCTGATAGAGCTCTTTAACTTTGCGGGCGATGGCTTTCATTTTGCCGCTTTCTGTCCTGAAAATGAGATCATTCTTGTCCTTTCTGTTTATATCCCTGTGCGTTGGAATAACTATCGTCTCAAGTCCGTAGACTTTTGAAAATTCTTCCGCGGAAGTCGCAGCTGTTCCTGTCATTCCGGAAAGCTTTTTATAAAGGCGGAAATAATTCTGGAAAGTGATAGATGCATAGGTGCGGCTCTCCTCTTTGATCGCAACTCCTTCCTTTGCCTCAATAGCTTGATGAAGACCTTCGGACCAGCGCCTGCCCGGCTGCATTCTGCCTGTAAACTCATCAACAATGATTATCTCGCCATCCTTGACCACATATTCTTTGTCTTTTTGGAAAAGTGCTTTAGCGCGCACTGCAGTTTCAAGATGATGCACATACTTGATGCCTTTATCGGTATAAATATTTTCTACGCCTAAGAATTTTTCCGATTTTTCTATTCCTTTGTCAGTCATTGCAATAGAACGGTGCTTTTCGTCTATTGTGTAATCTTCATCCTGCGCCAATTTCCTAGCAATACCCGCAAAAGTAACATACAGATTCTCGGATCTCTGCGCGGGTGCTGAAATAATTAAAGGTGTCCTTGCTTCATCGATTAGAATAGAGTCTACTTCGTCAACTATCGCAAAATGATGGCTTCTTTGGCGCAATTCGTCTTTGCGGTATGAGATGTTGTCGCGCAGATAATCAAATCCAAATTCGTTATTAGTGCCGTAAGTTACATCCGCTGCGTATGCCTCTCGTCGGGACACTGGTCGAAGAAATTCATAGACAACCTTAAAAGAAGCAATTTCATCTCGTGCAGTATCAAGCTCTTTATGGGCAGGATCATAAAGATATGATGTATCGTGATTGATGACGCCGACAGAAAGCCCAAGAAAATCAAAAACTTCGCCCATCCAAACCGCGTCTCGGCGAGAAAGATAGTCGTTAACAGTAATCAACTCTGCGCCAAGACCCTTGAGCGCATTTAGATAAAGAGGCAAAGTTGCAACAAGAGTTTTTCCTTCACCTGTGCGCATTTCGGTAATTTTGCCCTGATGAAGCATAACACCGCCAATAAGCTGAACATCAAAATGACGCATGCCAAGCGTTCTCTTCGCGGTCTCCCTCACAACTGCAAACGCTTCCGCAAGAATATCGTCAAGCGATTCCCCTTGGAGAATACGACTTTTAAATTCTCCTGTTTTAGCCTTCAAGCTATCATCGGACAATGCCTTCATTTCCGCCTCGATCGAATTTATCTTTTCTATCGTCTTTTTGGTTGTAGCAATCGCACGTTCGCTGGTACTGCCAAATAAACCTTTAAATAAAGCCATAGGCGGCTAGTTTAACATAAAAAAACGATACTCTCATCCTCCTCTTTATAATTTATGTGCAAAATTAAAACCCCGCATTAAAGCGGGGTTTTAAAAAGATTATTGTCTTTTCTTCTTTCCTTTCTTTTTCTTAGCCATAGTGCTTGTTGTTTGTTCTTCCCAGCAAATATATTTTAGTGAGATAAAGTGGTGAAAAGAACGAAACTATAATTTTGCTTTTAAGTCGCTTCTCGTCCTGTCCGCGACCGGAGACAGATCGAGCATTACGATAATTATCTAACTAACTTGCCTTATACACAACATCATTTCGAAAAAAAGTGTGGATAACTTTAAAAGATTTTTCTCGCGGAAAAAAATTATTCATCGGAAAAAAACCTGCGCTAAATTTTAAAAAAATTTATAAAAAAAGAGCGAGATGATTGTCTCGCCCTGCCGTTATTCGGTCTTTTCTGATTTAGTCACAGAACGGAAGACTTCGTCAATGAAGGCCATCGCGATGTCAGGATCAAATCCTTTCTCGCGAGCAAAGTGTCTGAGCTCTTCGCGCTGGCTGTCCGACAACCCATTGAATTCCTTCCCAAGTGCCTTTGTCAAAGGTTTAACCTCCCTCTCCAAAGTAATCCTCATCAATCCCTGAGATTGAACTGCGCACTTGAAGATCAGTTGGAGGTATTGAGTGAGAGATTCAAGAGCCCCTGCAAGGAGCCCTTCAAGCTGTGACTGTGTGAAATGAGCAATTGCTTTCATAGACCGAGCACAGTAGCACAGAAATTTAATTTACACAAGTACTACCTCCTCTTGGAGCTCTAATCCAGTTTTTTCTTTCACGATTTTTTTTACTTTTGAAATAAAATCCTTGATTTCCTTAGAGGTGGCGTTTCCATAATTTACTACCACGAGCGGCTGGCTTGCAAAAAGCCCCACATCTCCTATCCTAAAATCTTTAAGAGCGCAGATCTTATCCAAGATATATGCTGTAGAAATTTTTACTTTGTCATTTCCATATGGGTATGCCGGCAAATCCGGATAACTTTTCAAAAAAGTACCAGCGTCTGCCTCATCGCATATGATATTTTTAAAAAACGAGCCGGCAGTACCGTGTGTCTTCAGATTTGGAAATTTCTTGGCGCGGACCGAAAGAACGGCATCTCTTACCTCCTGTGGCGTAGGCAATGAATTCTTGCCCTTGAAATATTCTTTCAGATCTTTATATACAATCATCACACTTGGCAATGATGAAAGTTTGAATGTCACTGCCGTAACAATAAGATTTTTATTCTCTCTCCTTTTAAAAATACTGTCACGATAAGAAAATTTACAATCAATATTGGATAAAATTTTTGATCGGAGCGCCTCAGTATCAAATATTTCTACTGACTCTATAAAATCTTTTACTTCCTTTCCGTATGCGCCAATATTCTGTATAGGAGCTCCTCCTACTGTTCCAGGAATACCGGACAGATTTTCAAGACCATAAAAACCCTTCCCTAATGTCCACACCACAAACTTATCCCAAGTTTCTCCTGATTCAGCTGTAATCAAAATTTTCTTTTCTTTTCTTTTATCTTCTGTTTTTCCTTCTTCGCTTTTTTGTTTTTTTGCTTCTTTACTTACTCTAATGCCTTTGTTCTCGAGTTTGATAACAAGCCCAGAAAAAGCATCATCTGAAAAAAGCACATTTGAACCTTCTCCCAATACAAAAATCGGCAGATCTTGCTCTTTTGCGAAATTTACTGCAGATTTAATTTCTTCTTTATTTTTTATGCGGAAAAAATGAGACGCAGAGCCTCCTGCCTTAAATGTCGAAAGTCCCGAGAGCGGGACATCGTTTTCAATCTGTATGGGTTTTTTATTCATTCTAATAGGTCTTGCATCCAACGATGGCCGATCAGTGCGGGCTCCAAATGCAAACATCATTGTGAGTGCAGCGATCGGCCATCGCCAGAAACAACATGGCTATCATATACAAAAAAATGGACTTGCACAAAGGTGCAAGTCCATGCCATATCAAGCCGTCACAATAGTGCCGACATCTTTTCCATGAGCGAAATCGAGAACAACCCGAGGCAAGATGCCTGCAATAGCAGCTCTCATACCAAGATCTATGCATTTACAGGCTTCAGTAATTTTTGCCTCTATTCCCCCTTTTCCAGATAAGGATCTTTGGAATGCCGAGATGTAGCTATGTGCCTCCTGCTTTGAAATAGAGTACAAGATTTGCGGACGGCGCTGGGAAATCCGTGAATCATATACTCCTCCGCTTTTGGTAAGGAAAAGAACACCGTCAGCTTCGACCATCTCTGCCACCATTCTAGCCAGCCGGTCATTTTCGCTTATACCTTCTTCCATCGAACGGATCTCGTCATCCGCTACAATGTCGTTCTCATTCACAAGAGGAATAATTTTGGACTCCAAGCAAGAGATGACATTCTCTCGGATTTTTTTGTATTCATTCGTATTCTGCCAGTTGGCGTAGGTAAGCCAGATTTGAGCAAGCTCAAACCCCTCTGGGAGAGCATCTCCCCATAAATTGAGAAGGTGTCTCGCGCCTACTCCTGCTAAAACACTTTTGCTAATATTCCTCCTCTCAGGATTGCGCCAAAGAGCAGCTTCTCCTGTTTTAATTGCTCCGCTTGTGACTAGGATGATTTCGAAACCCTCTTTCATAAGTGAGGATATTTCCTGCATAACAAGCTCTGCTTTTTGTTTTCCGAAGAAGGAACCGTCCCTGGACAGGAGGTTGCCAGTGCCTATTTTTATGACAATGCGTTTCATGATACTGCTGGTTGTTTGGTTTTAAAGAACAAAATCGCCCAATAAATTATTGAGACGACCCAGATACGCTCTGGCGGAAAAGTGCTACATACAATCTTCCCTTCCGCTAGAAAACATAAAAGCCGCCAGACTGAGGGCGGCTTTTATGAAAAGAAAAGAAATTACCGCACCTCAGTTACTAGGTGCTGGCGGAACGATATTTACGGTAATACCTATGATTTGCATGATCATAAATATAACCAAAAAGAAGATAATGTCAACAAACACAAAGCCCCGCTTGCGCGGGGCTAGTGCTGATGTTTGCTTAGATAGAGTGCAATAATGAAATTATCTGCGACTCACAAGGCAAGTGTAGCATAAACGGCGTTTTTTTGCAAACTTTTGCTAATATGCGACCTTACCTTTTGAAATACTCCTCTATGGCTTTGATATCTGAATTAACTTTTTCCTTCATGGAAGGCATAACGGCTAAAAGCCTCTCGAGCGACTTCACTGCCATATCTTTGTTTTTTAATGCAACGTAGACATTGGAAAGTGTGGTGTAAGAATTCGGATTTAAAGGTTCAATCTGTATCGCTTTTTCGAGGAATCCAATAGCGTCGTCGGTGTAGTTGCCTTCAACAAGTTTTTGAAAAATATCGTTATTAATGAACCCGTTCGGATTATTAACCATTTTTAAAATAGTGACGGTCTCATTTATCTTTCCTGAGACCAGTAGTCCTCCGGCATAAGCTATTTTCACCTGATCAAATTGTGGCGCATCATTATAGGTTTCTTTCAAGATATTCAGACCTTTTTCCATTGCAGCCGCATCATTCCTTTCCTGTCCAAGGGCTATATAAGCACTAGCTAAAGTAAAGGCAACCTGCTGTTTTTTTGGTGAAAGCAGGCGCGCTTTTTCAAGCACCTTGATGGTATTTTCATAAAGACCGAGATTTCTATAATAATAACCTAGATTAAATTGAGACCTGAGATCGTAAGGCGTCTGTTCTTTCTGTTTTTCTAATTGATCGATTGTAGCTCTTACAAAAGTAACTTTCATTTCGTCAGTTGCATTGGGAGCGGCAAGAATCAGAAACGAGATCTGCTCAAGCTGTTCACGTGCCTCAACTGTGCCTAAAGAGCCGTAAGATATTGCTTTTTGGAAGAGCTCAAGATTTTTCTCTACACCTTCTGGTTGCGGAGTTTCTGCTTTAATAATGGCAATATTTTGAGCGTAGGCTTTCCAGTTGACCAGAAACAGAACTATCGTAAAGAGCACGACCGATGTCATAAGAAGCGGTACGCCTATATGTTTTTCTCGCTCCTTATTAGCATCACTTACGGCACTTTCCTTAGCTTCTCCGCTTACCAATGCGAGGACACTTACAAATAATAGATAGCTTATTAGATTGTCAAAAATAAAGAGACTTTGAAATGAATAGGCCGCAAGAAGGCCGAATAATAATGCTCTTTCCTTTTGCGAAAATACGCTGTTCTTCCAGAGTATTACAAAAGCAGAAATATAAAGCAGAATATAACCTAAAAATCCTAGTATGCCACCCGCAACAAGCCAATCAAGAAAAGAATTATGGGCCCTATCAAACCATGGCTCTTGAGTAATCATTTCGGGAACATAATGTTTCTGAAAAACATAGTTAAACCCTTCCTGTCCCCAGCCAAGAATCGGATGTTCCATAAATCCGCGGAGTGCCATAGGCCAGATGTAACCTCTTGCTTGAGTCTTGCTTTCACTCCATGAAATAGAAGCGAAGCGCGAGAGTACGGGATTATTTTGGACAAACGAAGTATTTTTTACTGCCATAAATCCGACTATAATCACAACGACAGATAGAAAAACCACAAGTCCTCCCTTCTTGATCTTAAGGTTCTCCTTTTCCTTTAAAAATAAATAGAGGGATGCGATTAGGATACCGCCGATAAGCCCCAGGACTGCGCCTCTTGTTGCGGTAAAATAAATGATCACTACCTGACCTGCAAGTACAAGGCCATAAAGACATCCGGCAGCAATATTTTTAAGCGATGTTTTATTGGAAAAACGAAACCAGAGCGCCAAAAGCGAAATAACAACGGCGACAGAAGCGATCCAAACGCCGGCCGGCGTGAAAGCCGTTTCCGGATGACTAATACGCCATAAGTAATAAATGGTGTAACCGAGTCCGCCGACAGCAACCGACTCGCTGATACCTTTGGTCCTGTTTCCTTCCGATATCCATAGATAAAGTATGAAAAAAATATGAAAAACAAGATATGCTCCTAGATACGCCGCATTTCCGAGGTCTCCGTCAACACGCACATCTCCCTGGTTGATAGCGGCTCCGCGCATCAGTTGAAGAAAGGAAAAAAGGGTAATGAAAAAGGCAACGGCAGTAGTAGAAAAAAGCCATATATGCCAATCGCGCTTTTCTTTTAAGATCGAAGAGGCGACAATAAAATAGACAAAAAGGTGAACAAGCGTCACAAACCCTTCCATTCTTTCAAAATTACTCCAGAATGCTTTGAAAGGATTCACTGCAAAGAGGTCAGCAATAAACATCACCACAACAAAAAAACAAAATGAAATTGTAAGCATGTTGCGTTTAGGCCTATAGCGAGTATCCGCAAACGCAAGCGCCAGATAAAGAAAGAAACTGAATTCTACAGCTACCCGGAAAATAAAAGCCCTTCCGGTAATGAAGGGAAAGAACATGTCCTTCGGCACAATAAGCGCTATAACAGGTAACGCAAAAATGATGCCTTTTATAATGTTTTTTACAACCTGGTTCATCCCGTTTGAAATAGGAAATGCCTTGCATTTCCGTAATGATAATAACCTTTGGTTGAAAAAAATAATGTCATCATGGTTAGCACTAATATTTGAGATTCTATAACTGTGTAATTTCGAACGGGATTCACAGGTACAAACTATAGCATACATAGACAAAAAACAAGAAGTAGGTAAGATAATGAGATATGAAAAAAGCGCTTATAACGGGCATTACCGGCCAAGACGGCTCCTACCTTGCCGAGCTTTTGATAGAAAAAGGATATGAAGTTCACGGCATCATTCGCCGCTCGTCAACATTCAACACAAGCCGTATTGACCACCTCTATAAAGATCCGCATGTGAACGGCAAGCATTTGTTCTTGCATTATGGTGACTTGTCTGACGGAAGCAATATCGCCCGCATTATAGAAAAGATAATTCCGGATGAGATATATCACCTCGGCGCGCAAAGTCATGTAAAAGTCAGTTTTGATATGCCTGAGTATACTAGTGATGTAGATGCTTTGGGGACGCTTCGTCTTCTTGATGCTATAAGAGAAACCCGCATAAAGACAAAATTTTATCAGGCATCTTCTTCGGAAATGTTTGGAAAGGTAACCGAGACGCCGCAAAAAGAAACAACACCTTTTTATCCCCGGTCGCCTTATGGCGTTGCAAAGGTCTTCGGTTATTGGATCACCAAAAACTACCGTGAGAGTTATGGACTTTTTGCGGTCAACGGTATCCTTTTTAACCATGAATCTCCTCGACGCGGAGAAACTTTCGTTACAAGAAAAATAACCCGCGCCTTGTCGCGCATAAAACTGGGGCTTCAGGAAAAACTTTATCTTGGAAATCTCAATGCTAAGCGCGACTGGGGCTTTGCGAAAGATTACGTGCTCGGAATGTGGATGATGCTTCAGAGAGATATACCGGACGATTATGTGCTCTCAACAGGTGAGACACATACCGTGCGGGAGTTTGTAGAAGAAGCGGCAAAGATTGTCGAGCTCGAAATAGAATGGAAAGGGAAAGGGGCAGACGAAAAGGGTATTGACAAAAAAACCGGCAAATCAATCGTAGAGATTGATCCTAACTATTTCCGTCCTGCTGAAGTTGACACTCTGTTAGGTGATAGTTCAAAAGCAAAAAAAGAATTGGGCTGGGAACCAAAAACTCATTTCAAAGAACTCGTAAAAATAATGGCAGAGCATGATTTAAAAAAGGCAGAAGAGGAAGCGGTAATGCAGGATCATCGCAATAGCAATGGAAAAAAGCAGTAGAATCTACGTTGCCGGGCACAGAGGTCTCGTGGGAAGCGCTATCATCAGGGCACTTCAGAAGAACGGCTATAAAAGTATAATCACGAGAACCAGAAGGGAGCTTGATCTTTTAGACCAAAAAAGAGTTGCGACATTCTTTGAAAAAGAAAAGCCTGAATACATTTTTCTTGCCGCTGCGAAAGTCGGAGGCATCGTTGCAAACGAGAGCATGCCTGCCGATTTTATTTTTGAGAATCTTGAAGTGCAGAATAATGTCATCAGTAATGCTTATATCGCCGGCGCAAAAAAACTATTATTTCTTGGGAGCTCGTGTATTTATCCAAAGTTCGCGAAACAGCCTATAAAAGAGAAATATCTTTTATCAGGCGAACTGGAAGAGACGAATAGGCCTTATGCAATAGCAAAAATCGCAGGACTTGTCATGTGTGAATCTTACAACAGGCAATACGGGACAAATTTCATATCTGTGATGCCAACCAATCTTTACGGACCGAACGATAATTTTGATCCGCGAACAAGCCATGTGATTCCGGGTATGATAAGGAAATTTGATGACGCAAGAAACAAACGGGCAAAAAGTGTGACTCTTTGGGGCACAGGCAGGCCAAAGAGAGAATTCCTCCATGTTGACGATCTCGCAGCTGCCTGTCTTTTCCTTATGAATAATTATAATAGTGGAAATATAATAAATATAGGCAGCGGAAAAGATCTTACTATTAGAGAGCTTGCCTCTATCGTTCAAAAAGTTATAGGTTATAAGGGAAAGATTGTCTGGGACAAAAGTAAACCAGATGGTACGCCAAGAAAGCTACTCAATGTATCAAAGATTCAAAGTCTCGGCTGGCGTTGCAAGATAAAGCTCGAAAAAGGAATTGCTGACACTTATAAGTGGTACAAAAAAATGCAATAGGGATTCTATCTTTTGCGCCTTCACTTTATGCTTGGGTAGTAAGACTACGCTAACTTAGATCTTCATTGGATATTTTTTTCAGCCAGTTAGCACTTGATAAAAGAGAATCGAAAGTTCCCGCATCAGACCAAAAACCAGAAAAATTTGAAACCTCTGCGCGGTTCTCTTTCAAAAAATAATTGTTTACATCTGAAATCTCCAGTTCCCCACGCGCTGAGGGCACAAGTGTTGAAATTACGTCAAAAACGTCATTCGGATAAATATAAAGTCCTGTGATAGCCTTCGCGCTCTTTGGATTTTTCGGCTTTTCAACTATCCATTTTTTATTACCTTTTTCAAACAATACCCCGAACCTCTCCGGATTGGAAACTTCCTTGACGAAAATCATGGCTTTATCATTTTTATAGATTTCTTTAGGAATGTTAAGAAAACTCGTTTCAAAGATGTTATCGCCGAGTATCACTGCAATTTTTTCATTCTGGGTGAAATCTTTTGCCAAACCTAAAGCTTCGGCGATTCCCCCTGCTTTTGTCTGCACCCTGTATGTAAGATTGATTCCAAATTTACGGCCGTCTCCTAAAAATTCCGTGAACCTGCCAATATGCTCTCCTCCTGAAACCATGAGAATGTCTTTTATAGAAAGCGACTTCAAAGTGAGAAGCGGATATACCACCATAGGTTGATTGTATACAGGCAGAAGATGCTTGTTCACAATTTCAGTTAGCGGCCTAAGCCTTGTCCCCATGCCTCCGCAAAGTATGATGCCTCGCATATTGCTAACGCCAATTAGGATTATTAACAGCGAAAAGTACGGTATTTTTCAAAGATTCTTCAAAAGTGACTTCCGGCTTCCAGCCGAGATTCTTCATTTTAGTGCCGTCCAGCGCGTATCGCATATCGTGTCCCGGACGCGTGCCGTGAAAATCAACATAATCTGTTATAAGAGGTTTGCCGATAATTGCGGCCACTTTTTCGGCAATTTGAAGGTTGGTCATTTCATCAAAACCGATTACATTGTATTCTTCCCCTCCAACACCCTTCTCTAAGAGAAATAAAACTGCGGAAGCGGTATTTTTGCAATGAAGCCAGTAGCGTGAGCCAACTGCTACTAATTTTCCTTCCGAATTGAATTCGGAAAATATAGGCATCGGCGTACCGTTCAATACCGATCTGATTGTTTTGGGAATAAGCTTCTCCGGATGCTGCCTTTCCCCGAAATTATTCATTGTATATGTGGTTATGACCGGAAGTGAATAGGTGATGAAAAAAGAATATCCAATGGCTCCTTGTCCGCTCTTCGATGCCGAATAAGGATTTGAAGGCCTGTGTGAATCCGTTTCTTTATGGGCATATCCTAGAGATGCAGGCCCAAATACCTCATCGGTTGAGAAATTTATAAATTTTTTGAGTGATTTCAATGTTCTTGCATAATTCAAAAGGTTTGTTGTGCCGACGACATTATCCATGATAAAGGAGAGCGGGTCCTCAATGCTTCTATCGACATGTGATGAGGCAGCTAAATGGATTATGTAATCGACTTCGCCGATAGCTTTGACAGTAAATTCGTTAAGGGTTGCCTTCAGATCATGCCAAATTATTTTTACACGATTTTTTTGCGCATTCCAAGTCGGAAGGTCAGCTAATCTATTTAAGTTTCCTGACATATCAAGTCTATCAAGAGATACTATCTCCCAATCGGTTTTTTCTAAAATATAATCAACCAGATGATGACCGATAAATCCTGCTCCGCCTGTAATTAATACTTTTTTCATGAATTATTTGTTTTAAGTTATTTTCTGACTTACTTTTCTGCTTGTAGACTCATTATACTTGTTTTTTTGAATTTGGACAAAATTTTGCCGCCGGGTATTAAAATTAGTCGCAAAAAATGCCAAAGAACGAAATTTATCCTCATATCTTTGCGGGAAAACAGATAATTCAAACTACCCAGAGCAACCCTCACATCGCTGACACAGCTTACGTCCCTTACCTTAAACCCGACTTCAGTCAAAAGACGCGAGAGAATTTTTGGAGTAAAAAGAAAAAGATGTCTCGGAGTATCAAGGCCGAACCAATAGGTTCCAAAAACTTTTTCAGCTATACTGTCAAAATTTGGGGTTATGATTATTATTTTGCCGCCTGGCTTCAAAATATTAAAAATCTTTTTGAGGGCCGCTTTCGGATCATTCAAATGTTCAATGACATGGCTCAAGTATACAATATCAAAATATCCATCTGGTATTTCTGTTGTTATTAGATCACCAGACCATACCTCAAATCCTTTAGCTTTCGTCTCTTTGAGCGCAAATTCACTGTTATCAAATCCAAAAAGTTTCCAACTTGGATGAAGTTTTCTCATTCTCTCTAGGTATGCTCCATTCCCGCATCCAAAATCAAGCAACCGCTTAACACTTGTGTCAGGTTTGCCCTCGACTGCTTTTCGTGAAAATAGTTTTGATTTCAAAGTTCCGATTTTGTGAAAAGCCTTTTTTAAGATACGAGAAACAGGTCCATACTTAAGTACCTGCGAACCTTCATGATATGGTCCATAATCAGCGGGATAATATTTTACTAATTCGTCTGCGTCTGGCTGAGGAAATAAATAAACTAGACCACAATCTGAACATTTTTCAAGTCCAAATAATTTATTATCAACTTTATGTAGCCTGTCGCGTCCGTAAAAAAGGAACTTTGAATTTGAAGAACTGCAAACGTTGCATTTTTTATTCACCTGTTCCATCTTTACAAGCTTTTTATCAAAGTTAGTAATTCTGCACTTACTATGTGCGGCGTTAATTTTGATTTGAATAGATCATAGCCCTGCTTTGCTATACTTTTTCTCAGTTTGCTATCGTTTTTTAGCTCTAATATTTTGTTCGCCAAATCCTCCGCATCACCCATATTGCACAATAAAACATTTTTTCTATCAGTAAGAAGTTCAGCTGCTGCCGGAGTCCTTCCTGTAATTACCGGAGTTCGCGTAGCCAATGCCTCATATACTTTGTTGGGTATAACACGCGTAGCTTTTTCAGTATTTCCAAAAACGCCTAATGATACGCTAGCTTTAGTGATGGAATCCTTGAGCGCTTCATATGGAATATGACCGATAAAAGTAACGTTCTTGATTCCAAGTTTTTTTGCTAATTCCTTTATCTCTTCTTCTTTTTGTCCAGTTCCAATGATATCAAATCTTATATTATTTTTTTCTAAGATTTTTGCCGCCTTGACAATACATTCAATTCCTTGGAGGGGATTGAAACAACCGTGGAAATGAATTAAAAAGTCCATGCTTTCATTTTCTCCTTGCGTAGGAAAGATAACATCATCGTCAGAACCGATGAGTATTCTCTTCAACTTATTTCTATTTAGACGAAAAGTTTTTGCAAAATAATCAACGTGAGCATTTGTATCAAAAATAACTTTATTTGCGAGTGTTGAAGCGAGCCAGTCTAAAACAAAATAGTATATGGCTTTTACACCCCAGCGCCTGATTACTTCCCTGTCATTTACCATAGAATCATATAATGATACTAGGGCGTCAAAAATAATAGGCTTTCTGGTTAAAAATCTTGCCAAAATCATTGATTGTTGCCCAGGATAGCCGACAACTAATACATCATATTGCTTTCGGATTTTCCAGTGTTTTCTTATAAGATCAAAATATTTTGAAACCCTATTAAGTGCAGTCGTGCATTCAATAACCTCTGCTCCGTTTTGGCGAAGACCTTTGATAAAAATCCTATTTCTGCTGTAGCTAGGATTATAAATTCCAAAATAACAGACAGTTATTTTTGTTTTGTTACTTATATTTTGCATTGTTAATTGTGACTCTCTGCAGACGGCATCAATACCAATATATGATCGTAAATTTTCTCAGGTGACTTATTATAGCGAAAAAGATTGAGTGTTTTGCCATCCCTAAATTCTCGGTAAATAGTAGAATGGAGACCGAGCAGTGGCTCTACTATATAGTTAAAAAAACGCACTCCCCACATTGAGCGCCAACCGTCTTTAGGCAGAACCTCACTTTCACCTCCATACATGAACTGATACCAGCGGTTTTCAATAAGTAGAATCTTATTGGTTTTACTATGATAAGAGAGAAGGCAATTTTCCTCAAGTGAATTGGCAAAGTTGAAAATTAAATTGTCATTATATTCAATTGGCAAATGTTTTAAAAATCTTGCTGTATTATAGGTTCCCAGTATTCGTCGGAATCCAGTGCCATACCAGATACGCTGGCCAGGAATCTGTATTATTTCGTCAAATGCACCTTGAATAGTCTTATTAGAGAGCCCTAGATTCCAACGGCGATGATTAACAATAATAAGTTTTGCGCAAAGTTTAGGTTGTTTTTGCTTTAGGCTTCTGGCGATGACTGCACAGCGCAAGCCCGCTGCGGGCTCACTTGCAAGCATCCATATCGTTTTTTTTAGATTAACCAAATGGGCAATTTCCTCAAAACTTTTTTTGCCAATCTCGGGTGATAATGGTTTTCGTCTTGGCAATGGATTACTCCACGATTTAATAAAAGTAAAATCCGGCAAACCGGAAAAATAGGTGCGGCACACCGCAATAGTTTCTTCTGACAAGGCACCTTGGAGCAGATCCAAAAAAATCACCGAATCAAACCCCATGGCAAAAGCAGAGGTTGAAGCTCCAGAGTAAGCCGAAAAAACATAGTCAATCACGCTTGCATTTTCATGAAGATATATTTCAGCAATCGTCCTCTCCTCGATCTTAAAATCATGCAAATCTAAATGAATGTACTCATCTGTTTCGTTCGGATGCGGCTGATAAACAAACTTAAACCCTGGCAAAGAATGCCGCATATAATCAAGGATCTGATTAGATGTTTTGATGAATAATTCCCGATTAGAATCTATGGGTAAATTGTAAAAATCGGCTCCAAAGTAAACCGCTATGCGGTCAAAAGGGGAAGCTGGACTCGGCCGCTTTACTATATAGGGAAAAATAATTTTTTGAATCTGTTGTTCTGACATAAGTTAATTTTATAAAAGTATTTTCATTCAAGTTTTATAAGCATAGTATATTACCTTTTTAATGTCTAACGTTGCTTTTTAATGAATAACCAAAGATTACTTGACAGCATAAAAATAATAATCACTTGTGGTGATTCGCTTTTCAGTCTTGAAGAGTGTATCTAAAATATTAGCAACCGGGCTTAGGATAAATTGCAATCTGTGCTGAAAAGGTATGAAAAAAAATAACGCCTTAAAATATCCTCCCCGTTTTGCCAAATCTACCTTTTTAAAATCGTGCAATAAAAAGATGAGGGTATCATCAAAGAATCTCCAATAATCAGGATAATGGCCCTTGCGCGCATGATAAGGATATATAGAAGGGACCCGACCAAACAAAATTCCCCCCGGCCGGAGTATCCGATGAAGCTCATTTACGGCGCGAATAGGGTCTTTCACGTGCTCCAACACGCAATGGCAAATTATTGAATCTACGCTCGCGTCAGCTAGAGGAATGGCATGGATGTCTCCTACTACTTCAGCGCCAGAAAGTGGATCGTAATCCATCGTCCTGTAATTAGAATGCTTGAACAAATCTTTATACTCTGCAAGCCATTTTTGAAAAGGTTCGCCTCCGCCGATATCCAGTATATCTTTCGTCTTACTTATCTCTCTTATCTTCTCGTCAATGAAAATCCTGCATTTTTCGCGCATATAATAAAAAAATTAAAAATCTTTGTGCAGTTCTTTTAGGTTATTTATGGCCTTCAAAAATCCTTCTCCTCCGAATTTATGCCCTTGCCATATCTCAGGGATAAACCATAGATCCGTCACGACTAACTCGTCTAAGATCGGCTTCCAATCAATCGTACCGTCTCCTATCTGAAGTCCTTCGCCATTATAACGAGCCGCATCTGAAATATGAATATATTTTGTGACTGGAAGGATGATTTTTGTGTATTCCAATAGATCTTTTCCATAATAATTGCAATAAAGTGCGGCATGAGAAGTGTCAAAGACGATGCCGTAACCGTATTTTTTTGAAAATAGAGCAATCTCCTTTGCATCCATAAAATTCGAATGGTACCACTGTCCGCCAAAATACCATGGAAGTCCTGGCATATTTTCTACCAGAAGTTCAAAACCGTCCCCTTTGAGCTTGCCAAGAGAGTCAGCAAGATTTCTATTAAGCTCATCAATGTGCTTCAGAAGAGGTGTACTCATGTCCATTCCACCTGGGTGAATGATAAATTTTGCCTTTTTGTCTCTATTCCTAAAAAGTTTTTTGAGCTTCCTTGAGTGTTCAAGCACCTTATCAAAAAAGGCTATTGATTCTTTGCGTACTTTCGGATCACGGCTTGAAAGATCTAAGAGAAAATCACCGTTGTATTCTGGCGCATGAAATGTCACCTCAATATCGTATTTTTTTGTGTATTTTTTGTCTTTGTTCACATCAGCGCTAGTCAAATGGATTTCGATAAAATTCGGCTTACAATCAATGAGAGAATCAATGTCAGACATTCTCGCCACAATTCCCCATTGATGTTTTGTCTTGATATTTTTGTATAATTTTGCAGGTCGAAGATTTATATCCGACTCAAGAAGATAATCGTCTTTTTTTACATCTCTTGTTACTATTTTTTTACCGACAAAAAGATCCAATTTCATTGGATTGGTGCCTTTACCAGGGCTTTTAACATCTAAGTCTTCATAAGTGAGTACCGCACCTTTTTTCAGGTCTCTCGCTGCTACGATACTTTTGGAGAGAGTCTCGCGATTAAGATATTCTCCTCGCGACGGAAACCTAGTCTCTTCCCCTAAAGACGCTTCAACTATCCTAATCTGTTTTACTAATTCTATAAATTCATCTGGAAGAAGGCTCGCTTTGTGGTCAGGGCCCGGTAAATTCCTATCAAGTGTGATGTGCTTTTCAACGATTTTCGCTCCTAAAGTAACAGCAGAGATACTGACGGCGATGCCGGGTTCGTGTCCTGAATATCCGACAATGCCCGCAAATTTATTCTGTAGAAGCCGAATAAAATTTAGGTTTATATCGTGATAAGGCGCTGGATAGGTGCTATTGCAATGAAGCAGGACATACTCTGCGTTGAGCTTCCTTAAAAGATTAACAAGCTCCTCAATCTCCGAAACAAAGGACATGCCGGTAGAAATTATCATCGGCTTTTTGAGCGCTGCGACCTTTGACAGGAGTTTGAAATTGAACATATCCGCTGAAGCGATTTTAAAAGCCGGAATATCCAGATTATGGAGAAATGCCAGACTTTCCTCGTCCCATGGCGTGCATAAGAAATCCATATTTTTTGATTTACTATATTCAAAAAGCTCTTTCATCTGCGCTTCGGAAAGCTCACTCTTTTTAATGTGTCCTAAAATATAATTTGTGCTGTGTTCCTGATTTTCCGGATGCTCCAGGGCCTCTGAAGAATATACTTTGGAAAGAGAGCGTTTTTGGAATTTGACGGCGTCTGCACCAGCTTTTACCGCCGCATCAATGAGCTTTCTGGCAAGCTTAATGTCTCCTTGATGGTTAAGGCCAATTTCTGCGATTATATAGACAGGATGGCCTGTGCCGATCTTTTTATGACCTATCTTGATTTCTAGCATAGCGGACAGCTTATCATAACAATAATATCTATTCAACAAATTTACCTGCTAAAAATTTTAAGAAAATTTAGGCTGGTAAAAATCGAAAGGATTTTCTACCGATGATTTCGTGGGTTGCGATTGCAACACCTAATTTTTCTATTTCTTCCTTTGAAAGCCGCGGCATGCTTTTGCTGTATCTTTTGAGTATTGCCTGCTTAAGAGTCGGAATATCTTTTATGTACTTCATAGAAAATTCAAAGGCTTTCGGATCAATATCTTTATAGGCGAGATTATTTTTTACTGAAACACATTTAGTTATGAAAATATCCTCAAAAGAAAGAATTGGCTCTTTTCCTTCTTCAGCAAGATGGTCAAAAAATCCGGTGCTGATAATCTTTGGTAGAAGATAAATATTTTTGGGAATAACATCGGTATCTTCCAGATTAAAATGTGTAAAAAATTTCTTTGAAGCGTCGATTCCAGGGTATTCATCCTCCGGAATCCTTACAAGATCATATGCCCCTGTTTTCGTCCTTAGATCCTCTAGAGAGACAGAGATGACCTTTTTGGCTTCAAGTATACTAAAGCTTTTATAAGATACCCCGCGTTTTATTGAAAGTGTCATAAAAACTACCATGCAGTCCAGCCGCCGTCCACGAAAAATTCCGCACCAGTGACATATGAGGATCTCTCGTCTAAAAGAAATTCAAATACCGACACCGCTTCATCAGGACGCATCAGCCGTTTGAAAGGCACATTTGCATTGTATTCTTTAACAAAATTCGGGTCTTGTTTCGGATCAGAAATACCTCCGAACATTACTGTATTTACCCTGATATTAGTGGCATAATAAGTTGCCAAGTATTTTGACAGCATAGCCACTGCTGCTTTGGAAATTGGATAACCGATGTGCTTGGTAAAATTTTTATATAGATGGTGCTTCGGCGAAACTGCGCCATAAATAGAGCCCACATTTACAATCACTCCATTTTTATTATTTCTAATAAAATTTCTGCATACATCAAAAACGCTTACTACATTTACTTCAAGATAATCTCTAAGTTCCTTAAGAGGGATATCAACTGGTTCTACTTTTTTTGCATCTTTTGCCGGCACAGAATTATATGCATGACAAACTATCATGCCGTAAAGATCCTTATTTTTTGTAAACCAGTCGGCGACAAATTTTTCGTTAGACAAATCATGGCCAAGTCTGATATCAAGCGGAATTACTTCATAATCGTCTTTGAAGTGCTCAACCAGCTTTTGACCGATAAGCCCTTCACTCCCTGTAATTACTAATCTCTTTTTATTTTTCATATAATTATTTTTTATCAAAAAATGCGATTGATTTTTTAAGTGCATTGATCTGGATATCCATATCCTTTTCTATGCCTTGATTGGCGGTAAACTGCATTATTTTCGGTTGAAGCTTCTCTGCGTTCGGACAATTCACTCCCTTTAGATATCCTTTGAAATGCTTTGCCTGGTTCGGAAGGTCATGGAAAAACCTACCCTTGTCTGAAATGAGCTTCATTATGGGTTCATTGTAAACTAACGCCCAAGCGGAGTAAATTCCGTCCCCACCATATTCTATAAATTTCTTGCGAAAATCATACCAGCTTATTCCTTTCTTTTCACCCTCAAAACGAACTGCAAAGGTCCAGCACGAAGTTATGTACCCTCTCGACACTTTTTGGGAAACCATCCAATCGCAGCCCTTTAGTGTTTGCCGATATTTTTTATCGATTTGAATGCGTTTTTTTACTATAAAATCTATTCTCTCAACTTGCGCAAGCCCCACTGCGGCAACAACTTCAGGCAGTCGGTAATTGTAGCCAAAAACATCATGACGAAGATATTTTGGGTCCTGAAAAGTGTCTTTGTTTTTACGCACTTGTCCGTTCAGTGCTCGGATATTCTTGAATCCCATGCCTCCGAATTTTCTCATCCTTTCCGCAAGCATTTCACTATTCGTTATCAAGATTCCTCCATCGCCTGTTGAAAGATGTTTTGAGTTTTCCGTGCTGAAGCTTCCGACATGGCCTATGGTACCGGCAAGTCTATTTTTTTCATCCTTGCCGAGATAACACTGTGCACAATCTTCAACAACATAAAGTTTATGCTTCTTTGCAATTTTCATAATTGCATCCATATCGCACATAAGCCCATAAAGGTGAACAGGCATAATCGCCTTAGTCTTTTTTGTGATTTTTCTTTCAATATCTTTTGGGTCTATGAGAAACGTATCAGGCAAAACATCCGCAAAAACTGGCCTCGCTCCGGCATGGATAACCGCATATCCGCACATGACAACGGTGAGCGCCGGCACAACAACCTCATCTCCGGGACCCACCCCAAATGCCATGAGAGCCTGATGTAGGGTTGATGTGCCGGAATTTGAAGTAACGGCGTACTTAGTTCCGAAACGCCTGGCAAACGCCGCCTCATAGCGCTGGTTCATATTACCTGAAGTGGAACTCCCGAAGCCGGAATCCAAAACCTCCTTCACGTATTTGAGTTCATTTCCTTTAAACCGCCAACTGTTTTTTGTTTTTACGAATTTATTTTTTTTCATTTTTTGATTTTTAAGTGAATTTTCTTTTCTTGATTGTCTAAAAATTGCTGCTGCCTCCAAAAATTAATTTTGGCTATTTCCGGCTTTTCCTGAAGCAGTTTCATTATATCTCGAAGCAGTATGATGTTCGCATCAGTGTTAAATTCATCAAACACTCTTTTGAAAAATTCAAGATCCTCAGGATAGTCAAGCGTCAGCCGCACTTTATCATTCCAATATATCGGATCTTCTACTTTGAAATCAACCACCTCGAAAAGGTCTGTGTCCGTAAAGTATACCCACATCATTTCTGTATCTTTTGAATCTTTTATCTCGCATACTTTTTTCAGAGCCGAGACTTTGATGCCAAATTCCGATCCTCCGCAAACAAGGCCTCTTGGAATATTCAGGAAATCAGGGTTTTCATCTTTGATCTGTTTTATTTCAAGCTCAATGAGTTCTGGACCGAAAAAGAGATCATCGCCATCAAGTGTTATTATGTAATCAGCACCGAATTTCTCGGCCGCTTTGCTCCATCGATCTAATTTATCCTCAAAGCTCCCCCGAAAACAATCAATACCATTTTCCGTGGCTATCCTCTCCAATATATTATCCTCTTTTCTTGTAGAGGTACAAAGTACAATTCCGTCCAAACCCCTTATCAGCTTTGCCCTGTCTATATCGTGCTTAATAACGCTTTTTCCCCGTATAGGAAGAAGCATCTTGCCTGGAAGACGGCTTGAATCGACCCTGGCAGTAATGAACCCAAGAATTTTCATGGCAAGAAAGATACTACGCTGTTTAAAGTATTTTGTAAATTCCTCACACACCTTTCAATATGCTCAAAGTCAGGTAGAATAATATTGTGGAAAAAATGAAAGAGGGTGCCAGACAAGGTCTTCATAGACTTAGCAGATTTTTCGGCACGGACATGATGTATGTCGCCAAGAGCGGTTTTTGGATGAATGCCAATTTCATTGTCACTTCTGTATTTGGATTAGCTACTTCTATATTATTTGCCCATTTATTATCAAAAGAAACATATGGAACGTATCAATTTATATTGGCAATTGCCAGTACGATAGCCGTATTCGTCCCAAATAATATGAGTAGCGCCGTCCTACGCTCGGTAGCCAGGGGAAATGAAGGCGATCTGAAAGAAGCGACAAGATTTCAAATAAAGTGGGGCGCAGTAGGCACTATCATAGCTTGTGGAGTATCAATATGGTATCTGATTCACAGTAATCTTGGTCTTTCTATATCTCTTATAGTAATTGCCGTATTCATGCCGAGCACATACGCTCTCAATACTTGGAGTGCATATATCCAAGGAAAGAAAGATTATAAACGGTATTTTATTTGGAATACCTTAGGTACGTTTATTTCCTATGGAGGAGTAATTGCAATTCTCTTTATATCAAAAGATTATTTGTGGCTTGCTTTTGCAAACATTGTCTTCGCCTTTATCACCAATCTCATTCTGTACTTTATAACTATAAAAAAAATGCGTCCTGGAAATAAGACTGACCCTGAGACGATATCCTATGGCTCACATCTGAGTATCATGGGTATACCTCAAGGAATCGCGTCCCAGCTTGATGCGCTTTTAATTTTTCATTATATTGGCGCGCCAGCTCTGGCTGTATATTCTTTCGCCACATTGTTTCCTGAACGCCTTACCGGCGGACTAAAATTCATATCTATGATTGCGTTTCCGAAATTCTCTGAAAAAAGCGAAGAGGATGTAAAAGGTTTTTTTCATAAGAAAATTTGGTGGCTCCTGTTATTTTTAGGCATAGTAGCCGGTGTGTATGCTCTGATTGCGCCGTATTTATTTCAATTGCTTTTCCCTTCATATATGTCTGCTGTACCGTTCACTAGGGTGTATTCTCTTTCATTTTTTGCAATTGCGGCAGGTGTAGTGCATGCGGCACTAATGTCTCAAAAAAAAACCAGAGAGCTCTATATATCTACTTTAGTAACTCCATTCTTAAAAACAATACTGATGATCGCTTTTATGTTCTTTTGGGGTGTGTGGGGTATTATCTGGGCACAAATCACTACGACAGTATTCCAGATAATTTTTCCGATATATTTGTTCAAAAGGAGTAGACCAGAGATTGTATAAATGATTTAAGGGTTAAAAATATTATTTTCCGTAAAAAATTTCTTATGTATTGGATGTAGGTTTGTTGGAAGACTCCTAAAAGATTGAATATCTGTGGATTGAAAATCTCCAGAGAATTCTCCGCCTGGAGATTTGGCCTCAAAAACAAAGCTCACAGAATGCCTTGGCACATTTTCTACCACACCATCACTTAAAAACTCCATGTAACCGAGAAATTTTACGCCTTTCACATCAAGACCTGTTTCCTTTTTTGCAATTCTTACAACAGCATCCTTTAGTCGCTCACCCTTATAGACCATGCCCCCGGGCATGTGCCAGTTGCTTTTTGAGGGCTCAATGTCACGTAGAGACAGGATGATTCCTTCAGCCGATCGAATTATAATATCCACGCAAGGTCTCGGCACACGGCTAAAAATAAAATTATAATCACTGTCACTTAACCAAGTTTCCATAAGATTATTTGTTAAGAATGCTCATTAAGTTCTGTGATATCAAATTTTACCATCATCTTCACTAATTCTTCAAAATTGATTTTTGGTTCAAAGTCAATCACATGTTTTGCTTTGCTGATATCTCCTATTCTAAAATATTTTTTGATTATACATTTACTTTCTGTCAGTCTTGAGCATAATGTCCTGTAAGCAGGATATGTATCCTGAGAATCAATATATTCTACTTTTGCAAGATTTTCTTCTGTGATGTCCATGTTAAATGTAATATATCTTCCGCTTTGATTATAATATGAGCCAGGATTGTTTAATATCGGACTAACTGTATCTATGAATATACTTGTGTTTCTTGATTTTACCGTTCTTAGTTCATCTGATACATTAAACCAATAAACTGCTGGACCATAAAATCCTGTCAAATTAAGATCTATAAAACATTCTTTGTAAATTCCTGGTTCATTACAGGCAGGCAATGGGAAAACTGTATCATTGATCTGCAAAGAAACATCTT
>Ga0209542_10003941_pt1 | contig 31136 bp, 37 predicted proteins | sample RifCSPhighO2_01_FD_184028 | JGI IMG/M metagenome (GOLD analysis project Ga0209542, IMG submission 184028) | Soil microbial communities from Rifle, Colorado - Rifle CSP2_plank highO2_0.1 (SPAdes) (version 2) | ecosystem: Environmental > Terrestrial > Deep subsurface > Rock core/Sediment ... | reverse complement strand
TCATATTCCGGCAATAGAGCCGCTTGAGATACGCCTAATTTTTTCAGGAGATCAAAATGCGGGTTATATAAATAAGCGTTAGCTCGTTTTGGATCAATGGAGCGGTCAATTAATCCCCGCATTAACAGCGCGCGTAAAATAAAACTGGAATTTACGCCGCGAATATATTCAATATCGGCTCGGGAAACCGGTCCCGCATACATTACAATGGATAGGGTTTCCAACGTGGCCGGCGTCAGCTCCTCGTCAAATTCTTCTTTCGTGATACTTTCTAAAAGATGGCTAAAATCCGGTTTAGTTACGAGTTGAATTTTTCCGTCATGATGAAACAGGGACAATCCACGATTATCTTGGGTGAGTTGGGTTTCGAATTCTTGCAATGATTCGGTAACCAGTTTTTCTTCTTTTTTGAGTAACGCGGCTAGTTTTTTAACCGTAATAGGCTCGCCGTAAATAAAAAGCAACGCTTCCAATGCCGCTAAAATTGAAGTAGTGGATTTACTCATTTGTATCAGTTCGTTTAATTATAATATCAGAAAATTGTTCTTGTTGCTCGGATTGCACGATTCTGTCCCGCATCAAATGCAGAGTGGCTAAAAACAGGATAATAATTTCAATTTTTTGTCTGCCCTGAGAAAGTGAGTGAAATGAATGCGAGTTTTTTTCTTTAAATCGTTCCAGTAGTTCTTTCACCTTCTCTTCAATTGTAATCATTATTTTTTTTACAGTGTGCGGTTCGGGAATTAATAATTTCAATTCCGAAAGAATCCGTTGTAAGGCGGTTTCTAATTGATTAAGCGCCAGGTCTTCGGGTGGATAAAATACCGGTGGCACGTTCATCAAATATTCTCGGCCATAAGAACTGCGTTGCGCGTCCCAAAGGGTTTGAATATGCGTCGAGGCTTGTTTGAATTCTTGATAGAGTTTCAAACGTCCCTCTAGATCGCGAATATCTTTTTGCTCTTCTTCGGTTAATTCCAGAATAGGCAATAAGGCTTTAGATTTAATGAGAAGCAATTTAGACGCAACCACGACAAAATCCGCAAGAACACTAGGATGTTTATGAATATCATCCAGAGATTTTAAATAATCTAGAAAATCAGCGGTAACTGCCGCTAAACTTACTTCGGTAATTTCCATTTTTTTCTCTTCAATCAATTCCAGCAATTTTTCCAACGGTCCGGCAAATTGATCTAATTTTACTTCATAAGGCATATGTTTGTTTATTCTAAATGAAGCGCATCGGTGGTATATACATTACTTGGGCTCCATAATAACCAGCCACCATTTAATTCCGGAGTAGTAGAGGCGGCAACATCAAATGCATCTATTTGCGCGCGAATCATATTGGCCGTATAGTCGGCTCCTAAATCAAAATCTTGCAGCCACGGACGTAATTGCGCGGTGATATTTGGATTTTGAATTTTTGCTTTTTTAATTCTTTGAATGCCTTTTTCTAAACTAAAATAAACTACGTCGTACGGGTGGGCGGCAGGATTGGCAAAACCAAACGAGCCACTGGCGTAATGGGACGGATAAACCATCGGAGCGATAAAATCAAAATAAGGAATAATGTCTTCAAGATATTGCCCAATCCCCTGATCATTATTTTGCAGTAGTACTAAACCAAAAATATCTGCGGAAGTTTTTGCCATTGGCAATTCTGCGCGAAGATATGAGAAGAATTGTTTTAGGATAGAAGTTTTAGAAGATGTGGCAGAAGACAAAGGAAAAATCATATCGCTTAAATTTCCATCAGACGGAAAACGGATATAGTCAAAATTAATTTCATCAAAACCCCGTTGTAGGGCTTCTTTGGCAATGGTTGTATTGTATTCCCAGGCTTCGCGCGACCCCGCGTCTATCCAAGCTAATCCCTTTCGGTCCCGCCAGACTGCTTTGGTCGAACTACTAAGCACCGCTAATTCTGGCCGATGCAAAACCAATTGCTGATCTTGAAATACTGCCATTCGGCCAATAACGTAAATTCCTTCGTCATGCAGGCGTTTAATCAATTTATTAGGAAAAGTAATTCTAGCTTCTTCTGCTCCATAGCGATTTACTTTCTCTATATCCGTGTCATAGCTGATTTTGCCGGTATAATCTTTGATGTCAATTACAATCGCATTCAGTTCGCTACGTTTGATTAGGTCGATAAGATAAGAGAGTCGTTTTTCGTAGCCGGCAGACCAACCCGTTGCGTATAATGCTTTTACGATAGCGGGCGGATTAGATAGCGGTAATTGAGGTTCAATATCTTTCGGTTTTTCTGGAATAATTTCTTTTGGCAGCGTTGTGTCAATGGATTGGGCGGTTAAATGCTCATTGAGTGGAATAGTATTTTTTTGAGTAAAAAATAAAAAAACCCCGACACCGGCAGTAACCGCAACAACAAATTGGAGAAAGCGAACAAAACTCACGATATTATTTATTAATAGTATCTTATCTTATTTTACTTGCTTGACACAAGCAAAATATGGTTATATACTGCACTTATAGCTCTTTGTACTACCCCAACACAACAAGCGCCGAATCCCCAGGAAGGATTGATCTTTTGATCATGCCTTCCTGGGGCACCGCGGTGCTTTAATTGTTCTTTCTTATTTTTAAAGGAGTCCTCTGGGCTCTTTTTTATTTTTACTAGGTGTACTAAGGTAAGGGTATGTTAGCGATGTATCGAAAATACCGGCCCAAGTCCTTGGGCGAGTTATTCGGGCAAGAACACATTGTAGAGGTTTTGAAAAATTCCGCTCGCCAAAATAAATTTGCCCATGCGTATTTATTTTATGGTTCCCGCGGTTCCGGAAAAACTACCACTGCCCGTTTATTGGCAAAATTAGTAAACTGTGAAGGCCGCCAAAAAAATAAAACTGCTCTCGCTAAAGGCGAACCTTGCAATCGATGCTCAGTTTGCGAAGCTATTGATAACGGCCGGGCATTGGACATTATTGAAATTGATGCGGCGTCTAATCGAGGGATTGATGAAATCCGTAACCTGAAAGAAGGCATTAAACTCTCCCCCACTTCTTTTAAATACAAAATATTTATTATTGATGAAACGCACATGCTGACCAAAGAAGCATTTAATGCGCTTTTAAAAACTTTGGAAGAGCCGCCGGCGCATGCGATTTTAATTTTAGCGACTACGGAATATGAAAAAGTTCCGGCAACCATTTCTTCCCGCACCCAGCGATTTCATTTTCGGAAATTAAGTTTGCAGGAAATCGGCCAGAAACTTGCCCATATCGTCCAGGCGGAAAAAATCAAAATTACTCCGGATGCCCTGGAACTGATTGGGGCATTGTCGGAAGGAAGTTTGCGGGATGCGGAATCTTTGCTGGATCAAATGACTTCGTTGGATCAGGATATTGAATTAAAAGACGTAGAAAAAATTGCAGGTAAAATCGGGCATAGAAAAACCATCCAGCTGGCGGATTTAATTCTCAAAAACGAATTGGCCAATACACTTAATTTTATCAGCGAAATTGACCAGGGTGGATACAATATTGTCCAACTAAACAAAGAACTGATCCATTATTTACGGAGAGCATTGACCTTAAAATTAAATCCGGCAGTTGAATCATTGTTTATCAAAGAACTCACTAAAGACGAACTTACCCATTTGAAGGCTCACGCCCAATTATTAAATCCGCAAAAACATATTCCTTTAATCAGGTCTTTAATTCGTGCCTACAGTGAAATGCGCTATAGCCCATTTGCTATTGTGCCGTTGGAAGTTACGCTTATTGAACATCTTCGTTAAATAAGTTATCATATGACTTGCACTTTGTGTAAAACTGCAAAAATAAGGGAGGAGTAATGATCAAAAATCCGGTTATCAAGACTCACATTCAAGCGGGAAACTTCTGTAAAGGAAAGCAGCACCATTGGAGCACTAAGGTCTTTAAGTCAGCGAACGGACAATTATTATTTGATACTAATACAGTATTGAATGAAACAGACGCCTACGTATCGCTTTCGTCTCGTGTCCTTCGCCGTGTCCAGCGAGAACGGCAAGATGGCGCAGTCCAGTATGTTAAATGTCTTACTTGCCCGACAATTAAGGTGATTACTCAGATTCCGAATGGTTTACTGGATTCACCAAGATTAGCTCGGATGTAATTCTTGTAGGATCTGTTTCTTAAAAAATAAATATAAAATGGAGGGGTTGAGTGGCTAAAAGCAACACAAAAAGAGCGCCAGAAAATCTTCACTATACGGAGTTGGAATCTTGGATTGAACCAAATACCATTGGTGATTTTAGCAATCATCAAGATTTTTGCTGCGGGCAACCAACGCAAAATGTTATCTTTATGAAAAGTTATCAATCCAAGACTGAGGAGAAATATGGAATACGGGTAGATGGCTATGGAGCGCGTTGCCGGCAGTGCAAGGCAACTCGGAAGATTAATGATGGTTTATTTTCTGTCATCTGGTTTTCCGGAAATCCAATCCAACGACCATTCAAGTCCTTAGATTAGTTAGTGACTCCCCTTAGCGCATTCCGCTAAGGGGAGTTTTTTATAGGCGTTGGACAATTCTATGATTTTGTAGTATTATTCTAAGATATTTAGAAGCGCGGTTTCGCGCATTTTTTATGATACACATTCGAAATATCGCCATTATCGCTCACGTTGACCACGGCAAAACCACGCTCGTGGATTCTTTGTTGAAACAATCTAATACCGATTTGGGCAAGTTAAGCCAGCAGGAGCAAATTATGGATTCTAATGAGCTCGAAAAAGAACGGGGCATTACTATTTTCTCTAAAAATGCCGCAGTGGTATACGAAGGCGTTAAAATTAATATCATTGATACTCCCGGCCACGCGGATTTCGGCGGAGAAGTGGAACGAGTGCTGAATATGGCGGATGGCGCATTATTGTTGGTAGACGCGCAAGAGGGTCCGATGCCGCAAACTCGTTTTGTCTTGAAAAAAGCGTTGGCAATCGGCCATAAAATTATCGTAGTTATTAACAAGGTGGATAAACCAAACGCGCGGATTAATTATACTTTGGAAAAAATCATAGAATTATTTATTGAACTAGGGGCCAACAACGAGCAGTTAAATTTTCCTATTGTCTACGCTTCCGGCCGTCTTGGAAAAGCCGGTCACACGCCGGAATTGGAAAAAATGGTAGATATCCAACCAGTATTTGAATCGGTTATCGCCAATATCCCCGAACCGCAAACCAACATCCAGGCGCCGCTGCAAATGATGATTGTTTCCATTTCTTATGACAATTACAAAGGAAAAATTGGTGTGGGCCGAATTCTTCAAGGTTTGATTAAAAACAACCAGCCGATTGTCCGAATTACTCGGGATGGCAAAAAGACCCAACATAAAATTACCGCGCTAATGAGTTTCGCTGGTTTGGCGAAAGTAGAAGTTCCGGAATTATTTGCCGGTGATATCGCGTCCGTAGCTGGAATTGAAGATATCAACATTGGTGACACTATTGCGGATGCGGAAAATCCGGTTGCCTTGCCGCCGATTAATATTGAAAAACCGACTGTGAAAATGATTTTTAGTGTGAATAACTCCCCTTTTGCCGGACAGGAAGGGCAGTATTGCACTTCCCGTAATTTGAAGGAACGTTTGGAAAAAGAATTGGATAATGATGTGGCGTTGAAGGTGGAGCCGGGCAAATCTCCGGATGAATTTATCGTGAGCGGCCGGGGCGAATTGCATTTAGGAATTTTAATTGAAAAAATGCGACGAGAAGGTTATGAATTACAAGTTTCTAGACCGGAAGTGATTATGGTGGAGGAAAACGGAAAAATGTGCGAACCAGTAGAAGATGTTTGGGTAGAAGTGCCGGAACAGTATTCCGGAATGATTATCCAAAAAATGAGCGCTCGGAAAGGAGAGCTGAAAAATCTAAGCGTGGAAAACGGCATCGCTTATTTCCACTTCTTTATTCCGACTCGCGGTTTAATTGGTTTTCGAAATGAGCTGCTGATGGAAACTAAGGGTTTGGGAGTTATTAATTCTCTGTTTTCTGGTTATTTGCCACAATTTGGCGATTTTCAGAATAACCCACATGGTTCTTTAATTGTTCACGAAACTGGATCAACTACCGCCTATGGTTTGCTGGGCGCGCAAGAACGCGGAGAATTGTTTGTAGGGCCGGGCGTGAAAGTTTACGAAGGGCAAGTCGTGGGCCAAAATGCCAAAGCAACAGATTTAACAATGCATGTTTGCCGACAGAAACAGCTGACTAACTTCCGCGCAAAAACCGATGCGGTCACAGATGACTTGATTCCGCCTCGAGCAATGTCTTTAGAGCAATGTTTGGAATATCTTGGCGAAGATGAACTGATGGAAGTGACGCCAAAAAGCATTCGGATTAGGAAGAAGATTTTGAAGAATAACTTGAGGAAGTAGGTTTCGTTCTGCCACCAATATCACTCTTCTCGCTCTCCGCATATACCCCTCGGAACCGGCTGTCCGTTTCCTCCAGCGGGAAACGGCAGCACTTAGTTCTCGCGTTGCCATCCGCCAAGATGGCGGAACCAATCTGGCAACGCTCCGAAATATTCCTCAGAATATATGCAGAGAGCCATCACCTTAAACACCTTGAGAAATTAGCTCGTTTTAGCTAGAATAATAACGGCTTTGATAGGCCATTGTATCTATTGCCAGGTCGTCTAATGGTAGGACAGCAGCCTTTGGAGCTGCGAATTTTGGTTCGATTCCAAGCCTGGCAGCCAAAAACTTTTGAACTTGTGAGGTAGTTACATATTGATATATAATCATATCTTATGATTCTCGTAACTCATGGAATTGTTGGCGGCGCGATCGGAAGATTCTTGCCCACTCACCCGATTCTTGCCTTTGCTTTGGGTTTTTTGAGCCATTTCGTTATAGACGCAATTCCCCACTGGCATTACCCCCTTACCTCAATTGAGGAAGACACTCAAAATCCATTGAATAATGATTTGCCAGTTACTAAAAAAGCTATTCGCGATTTTTTTGCCATTGGCGTTGATTGCCTTTCGGGAATATTAATTGCTCTTTATTTTTTAAAAGGCGATTTTTCTATGGATACCGCGTTTATTTCTATTGTTGCCGGCGCGCTGGGCGGGATTGTTCCGGACGCGCTCCAATTCGTGTATTGGAAATGGCGCCGGGAACCATTGGTTTCTTTGCAGAAATTCCATCTTTATATACATTCTAAAATGAATATAGACGATCAATATTTAGTTGGCATTACTACTCAAACCACCTTTGCAATTTTAGTTATCTGGATTACGAATATCTTAACGTGAGCGCAATAATAGAAACAGCAGTTTTCGGCGGCGGATGCTTTTGGTGCACGGAAGCGATTTTTAATGAATTAAAAGGCGTGATTTCGGTTCTGCCCGGTTATGCCGGTGGAAGCGCAAAAAATCCAACTTATGCGCAAATATGTACCGGTGAAACCGGCCACGCCGAAGTGATTAAAATAGAATTTGATCCGACGGTAATTAAATATCAAGATCTTTTAACGGTTTTTTTCGCAACTCATGACCCAAGCACATTAAATCGGCAAGGAAATGATATTGGCACTCAGTATCGTTCCATTATTCTGTATACAAATAAAGAACAAAAAAGCCAAGCGGAAGCATTTATTAAGGGATTAAATAATTCTAATCCACAAGGAAAACCAATCGTGACGGAAATAGAACCATTGACGCAATTTTATGGAGCGGAAGATTACCATAAACGTTATTATGAGAATAATAAATCACAACCCTATTGCGAACTGATTATTAATCCAAAATTGGAAAAGGTCCAAAAACAATTTGAACAACTTTTAAAATCCAATGAAAAAAGATAACGAATTGCCTCCGGATTTATATCATGTGGCCAGAGAAAAAGGAACCGAAGTTCCGTTTACCGGAAAGTTTTGGAATACTCACGAACAAGGTGTTTTTAAGTGCGCAATTTGCGGCACAAAATTATTTTCGTCCAATACTAAGTTTGATTCTGGTACTGGCTGGCCGAGTTTTACCGAACCAGCCAATTTAGAACGTATTGAGCTAAACGAGGACTTGAGTGGCGGTCTGCGACGCACTGAAGTACTCTGTAAAAAATGCGGCGCTCATCTTGGACATGTCTTTGACGATGGACCTAAAGAAAAAGGCGGAAAACGCTATTGCATCAATTCAGTTTGTTTAGAATTAGAGAAAAAACAGTAAATCATCTATAATAAAAACATGGGTTCTCAAAAGGTACAACTCTATTTTTTCATTAGCTTGTTCTTGGGAATTTTAGCGCTCGCTTTTTCTATTTTCTTTCCCTATCTCGGATTATTAACCGTTGCCGCTACTTTTGCGGTTGTCTTTCATCCTTTATATAAAAAAATCCAACTCTTAACACTTCGGAATCAAAGTTTCGCCGCTCTAATCACGATCATTATTATTTTGTGCATAGTAATGATACCGCTTTCTTTTTTTGGAACATTAGCGGTTCAGCAAGCGCGCGCGGTTTATGATCATTTAAGTTTTGGCGGCGTGGATGGCATTACGGCAACGTTGGAAACTATAGAATCCGGCATAAAATCTTTTTTTCCTAAGTTTACTCTCAATATCAGCGAATATGTCCGAGAAGCATTGAATTGGATTATTCAAAATTTTGGCAATGTCTTTACCGGTGTTGTGCAAATTATTTTTGGATTTCTATTGGGGCTGGTGGCATTGTTTTATTTTTTGCGAGATGGAGAAAAATTAATGGGTGTTTTGGTCGCCTTGAGCCCGCTGCCGGATATTTCTGATGAGTTTATTTTTTCTCATTTGGGAAAAGCGATAAATTCTGTTATTAAAGGATCGCTGGTAATTGCCATCATCCAGGGTATTCTTACGGGTTTGGGTTTTACATTGTTTCAAGTTCCCAACCCCGCTTTATGGGGCAGTATTGCTTCCATTACCGCGCTTATTCCTGGTATTGGCACGGCGCTGGTGTTAATTCCCGGGATTCTCTATCTTTTCTTTAGTTTTAAAATAGGTTTGGGTTTTGGTTTGCTGGCGTGGGGAATACTGGCAGTGGGTTTAATCGATAATATATTGGGTCCGACTTTGGTCGGTCGGGGGACAAAAATTCATCCATTTTTAGTGTTGTTTGGCGTTTTGGGCGGTATCCAACTCTTCGGTCCGGCCGGATTTATTGCTGGACCGCTGATTCTTAGCTTGCTTTTTGCTCTTGCAGAAATTTATTCTAAATCTCCAGCAATTCGTATTGTAAGGGAAAACGATAATCTTTAACTTTATGCCACGGCACCAACATCAAAGTCCATTACTTGTTCTGCTCTTATATTGGATTATCGCTTTGGGCGTGGTTGTTTTGATTGGCGGTTGGAATCCCCTGACCCGCCAAATTCTAGGCGTGCAAGTTATCCCGATGGCGCTTTCGGTGTATACGTTCAGCAAGCGAAAAGCTTAAAACGAAAAATTCAAAACAATAATCCAAAAGTTGAAATTCTTTTAAACTTTACACTGTTATTTTTAGCTTTACGTTTTGAATTTTTAGTTTATATTTTTAGATACCTTGCTACCGCAATTCCGCTGGAAATTGCTCCAATCACCATACCAAAGAATACTTGATAAAAAGTAATCTTAATTAAATTGCTATAAAAATAAATTTGCAAGTCCATGCCTGGCATTAACACTTTCAAATAAGGGGAAGTAAAATGCACTACTGGGCTAAATAAAATCAAACTTAAAATCGCCGCTAAAATCCCATAAAGTACGCCTTGAATGACATATGGTCCGCGAATAAATTTATTGGACGCGCCTACCAAACGCATCACGCTGATTTCATCTCGGGTGGAATGAATGCTCAACATAATAGTATTTAATGTCACCAATATCGCGATAATGGATAATATAATAATCAAAGTCACTCCCCCGCGTTGCGCGATGTCTAAGATAGACACTAATCGCCGAATAACTAATTCCCGTTGCGTGAAATCCACCCGATCCACATATTGAGTAAGATTGTCATTATTTAAAAACGAAGCAATGGCGGGATATTCTTTCGGGTCTTTGGCCACAATATTTAAAGAAGCTAATAATGGATTGCTTCCTACAACCGCCAGAGCTTCCATCGTTTCCGCTTCATCTTTATGGCGTTCTTGGAACAATTTTAAGGCGTCATCGCGGGAGATGTATTGCACGCCTTTCACTTCATTCATCGCTTCAATAGAGCGTTTGATTTTTAAAATTTGGTCTTCCTCGGTCTGGTTTTTAAAATAGACGCTGATGTCTATTTTATCTTTTAACGTGCTCAAAAAATTATCCGTAATCACGCTGAAAATAAACAAACTTTCAAACATAAACAACGCCAACATCATAACCGCTACCGTGGTGGTGGAAAGCCATTTGTTTCGCCAGAAGCTTTGAAATCCGTATTTAAGAATGCGCACTAGTAAGGTAACCATTAAAGTGTTTTATGCCAATACGTATTGGCCCTTTTCTTCGTCTCTAATAATTTTACCATTATCTAGGGTGATCACGCGACGTTTCAGGTTATTCACAATATCTCGGTTATGGGTTACTAGCATTACTGTGGTTCCGAGTTCGTTGATTTTCAAAATCAGTTTCATAATTTCCGCCGAGTTTATTGGATCCAAATTGCCGGTCGGTTCATCCGCCACCAATAACGCTGGCCGATGGATTAAAGAACGGGCAATAGCAACACGCTGTTTTTCTCCTCCGGAAAGTTCGTGGGGAAAATTATATAGCCGGGAAGTCAAACCCACCATCTCCACTACTTGCGGAACATATTCATCAATTTCTGATTGCGCTCGTCCTTCTACTTCCAACGCAAAAGCGATATTTTCATACACATTTTTCATTGGTAATAACCGGAAATCTTGAAAGACAATGCCGATTTGCCGGCGCAGAATCGGTAAATCGTCCATATCAATTTTATTGACTTCGTGCTCGCCAAAAAAAATTCTGCCCTTAGATGGCTTTTCTTCGCCGATCAGCAATTTAATAATTGTTGATTTTCCGGCGCCGTTTTTTCCTACTACCGATACAAATTCGTTTTGTTTGATAGTAAACGTGGCATTATCCAGGGCAATTGAACCGCCGTTATAGATTTTGGAAACGTTTTGAAAAGAAATCATAGTTACTGAAATAGATTCTATAATTCTAACTCGGCTTCAATGAACTTATCAAGGTCGCCGTTCAATACTTTCTCCGGTTGATGATGCTCCACCTTGGTCCGATGGTCTTTTACTTGCTGATATGGATGCAATACATAGGAGCGGATCTGACTGCCCCATTCCGGTTTGACTTGGGTGCGGAGCGATTTTAATTCTTTTTCCTGTCGGCTTTCTAAAAGCTTGAATAATTTGATTTTCAAAAGCGTTAACGCTTTTTCCTTGTTTTGCAGTTGGGAACGTTCGTTTTGAGATCCGGCGGCAATGCCAGTAGGAAGATGCACTGCCCGAACGGCGGTTTCCCGTTTATTGACGTTTTGGCCGCCTGGGCCGCTGGAACGGGTAGTTTCTATTTTCAAATCTTCCGGCGGGATAACAATGTGCCGTAGTTCCATTTCCGGTAATTGCGGCAGTACTTCTACGAGCGCGAACGAAGTATGACGAAGCTGTTTGGAATCAAATGGTGAAATTCGCACCAATCGATGCACTCCCATTTCTTTTTTTAAAGTGCCGTAGGCATATTCGCCCTTAATATCAATCGCCCGATCATCCACTAAGGAAACTTTCCAGCCTCGCTTGGTGGCGTACTTCACATACATATTCAAAAGCATATTCGCCCAATCTTTCGCGTCTTCGCCGCCGACACCGGGAAAAATCGCCAAGTGCGCGGAATGTTTATCGTACTCGGTATTTAATTCTTTCAGCGGCTTAGTATTCATAATGAGCCACCTCCCGGATTTGAACCGGGGACCTTTCCCTTACGAAGGGACTGCTCTGCCGCTGAGCTAAGGTGGCTTTTATTATTTTAATTGACTGCTCTGCTGCTGCCTGCCCGGCCAGGGAGCTAAGGTGGCTTAGATAATCCGACTTACGAGATATCCTATCACATAAGCCACGGCGGCAGCTATACCCCCGACTGTCAACATTTCCAGGCCGGAAATAACAACATTTTTCTTTGTCAGTAACACCCGCAAGGCGCCAACCACAAAGAGCGCAATCGCCGTTGCCGCAATAGAAACCAACAAAGAATCTGCCACAGAACTAAAAAGAAGGAACGGTAATAAAGGAAGGCTGCCAGAAATTACAAATGCCGCAAATGTAAGCGTAGAAGCGACTAATTCTTGCCGAGAACCATTCTGGTGCAAGCCCAATTCATAACGCATCATAAAATCTACCCAGAATTTTTTATTCTTGCTGACAAGCCGAACCAAATTTTCCGTATCGTTTTGGTCATAGCCTTCACTCTGAAAAATTTGCCGAATTTCTTGCCGTTCCCGGTCTGGCATAGTTTCAATTTCTTGATATTCTCGCTGTTCCTCTTCTTCAAAGAGTTGATTTTCCGATCGGCTGCCCAGAAAATTACTGGCAGCCATAGAGAAACCATCCGCGATAAGATTAGAGAAACCCAAAATTAAAATCACCGTTGGATCCAGCGATGCCCCAATAGTGCCGGCCACCACCGCAAAAGTAGTAATGATGCCGTCATTAGCGCCATAAACAATATCTTTTATGTAACTGCCTAATCCTCGGGTATGTTTTTCATAATGCATATATTTTGGAGCGGATGATGGGAATCGAACCCACGACCTAACCTTGGGAAGGTTATGTATTACCACTATACTACATCCGCATTCAAGATGATGTTATTTCGATTCCTGACCCATTCCACTTTAAATATGGGACAAGGATTATTACTTTAGAGTTTTGTGACACACCTTTCAGCCATTCTTTAAAATCAGTTTTTTCGGTCAATTTTCGCTCTTCCAATAATTCTCGGCGCGCTTGAGTGACTACAATCCTTTCTTTAAATTCCTCCAACGTCATACCATAGAGCGTATCTGCTGCTTCCGCAAGATTGTTTAATTGCACATTCTTGGAAATCAGGTTTTCTACCCTGACATCCAAATTATCGCCAAATTCTTTTTGCGCTTCCTTAAAAATAATAGCGTCAATAACGATTTTTTCCAAAGCAGAACGGCGAATTTCTTGTTTTGTGCTTTCTTCTTTTAAAACATTCTGGTTAGTTTTATTAGCGCCATATGTTAATAACGCATTGGTAAAGTAGTGCGCCGCTGCTTGATAGTCTTTCTCCAAGGTGGAAGCGCTGACAAATTTAAAATCTATGATTGCCACTGGATACCAGCCGTTGTGGACGGTAAAATAAGAACCTAACCCAATAAGCAGTAATCCAAAAAAAATAAATAAAGAAGTGCGAAATGACATGTGAGAATCTCTTCTAATTTTGGGGCGGAATAACAATAATCATATTTTCTCCTGGTGATTTGTAGTTAAATTGGGACCGTAATTCTTTTTCCAGATTAGTCGGATGACTAAAGTATTCTAAATCCGCCTGCAACCGTTTATTTTCATCAGTCATTTCCACAATAGACTGATTCAATTTATCAGTGGATTGGCGAAGTTCTGCGTGTTGTTTATACAATCTAAAAATTTGAAAACCAATTGCAATTATAACACCGCCCATTAAAATCATCCCAACGATTTTCATTCTTTTAGTGTATCATTTTTTCAATAGCTCTTTAAATACTTTAGCGGGAATGCTGATATCGCTCTTAGTGGCGCGTTCTTCAAGCCTTTCTTTGCCGCGTTTCTGTTTTTTCCAGAGTTTCATTTTTCTAGTTCGGTCGCCGCCGGTTTTCCCAAAGTTACCGAGCAATTTTTTCATTGCTGGCAGGGTTTCTCTCGCCAGAATTCGGCCGCCACTGGACGCTTGAATTGCCTGGGAAAACTGCTGGCGCGGTAATAAATCCCGCAAGCGTTCCACGGTTTTTCTTGCTTCCCGATCTAAATCTTCCTGGTGGATAATCCGAGTTAAACCACTGATAATGTGGGATGCAATTAGTACTTCCAATTTCGCGACGTTAGTTTTCTGATATTCGGACACTGTATAACTCAGCGAAGCATAACCGGAAGAAACTGATTTTAATTGATCATCGAAATCTCGAATGAGTTCTGCAAGCGGCACTTTGGCGGTAACGCGCAGCGAATTTCCGATTGTAGTGGTATTTACGTCATTTAAACGGAATATATTTTGCAGTTGCAGTACTGCTCCTAAATACTCCGAAGGAGTTACAATTTCTACAACGGCAATCGGCTCTTCTACTTCTAAGTAATCATCCGGGAAATCTTTAGGATTATTGATAACATTCCATTTTTCGTTTCTCATTTTGACGCGATAGGATACGGAAGGAAAGCTATGTAGAGTACGCATGTGGAACTCTTTTTCCAATCGCTCAGCCGTAATTTCAAAGTGCAATCGTCCTAAGAAACCCGCCTTTAATCCCCGCCCAAGATATTCATTGAAATCCGGTTCAAAACGAATTGCGGAATCATTAAGTTTTAATTTTCCGAAAGCGCTTCGCAAATCTTCATAGTCATCATTGTCTTCTGGATAAAACGAGACGAATACCACGGGTTGGGGATTTTGGTATCCTGGTAAAGCCAAGGATTTTGCTTCTGTCAGCGGCCATTCTTTGGGAATCAAAATGGTATCACCAATTTTTAGCGTTTCCGGATCTTTCAATCCGGTTGCAATATAACCTATAAGGCCATTTTCAATATGGGCATCAGGATTGAGTTCTGGGCTAAAATGGCCAAGCTCTTTAATCTTGAATTTGGTATCGGTGGCAATTAAATACGCATCTTCTCCAGAGTTTGCTTTTCCGCCAAAGACTCGGACACCGGCAACAATACCTTTGTGTTCGTGATAAAAAGAATCAAACACGAGAGCGCGAAAATTTGCCCGCGGATTTATTTTAGCGCTTGGCGGAGGAATTTTTCGGATTACCGTATTTAATAATTCTTGAATTCCTTCTCCAGTTTTTCCGGAAATTTTCAGAATTTCTGATTCCGATACACCGATTAACTCCGCTGTTTGGCGAATGATTTCCGGAACTCCAGTTGGTTGCAAATCAATTTTATTAACCGCGCCAATAATCGTTAGCCCAGCCAGCTGGGCATTGTGAAAATTAGCCAAAGTTTGGGCTTGAATGCCTTGAGTTGCGTCAACAAGTAAAATTGCGCCTTCTACCGCTTCTAATGCCCGAGAAACTTCGTAGGAAAAATCAGAATGACCCGGCGTATCAATTAAATTGAGAATATACGCTTGATTATTTAATTGATATTTCATTCGCACTGGCGCCATTTTAATGGTAATCCCCCGTTCCCGTTCTAGCTCCAATTGATCAAGATATTGGGCTTTCATCTGTCGTTTTTCTACCGTGCCAGTCAATTCTAAAAACCGATCGGCAAGAGTAGATTTGCCGTGGTCAATGTGGGCAATAATGCAAAAATTCCTGATGAATTCCATGAGAACTGTATTTTACTGGATTTGGGCGTTTTTCACAATTGTTTTGATTTGTTTTTTAAATCTAGTTTTAGAAAAACGTTGGGCAGAACGCTGAATCACAGAAGAACTGAAAGTTGTTAATAAAAACTTTTTTACCGCGAACACAAGATCTGGAACAGTTTGGTGGGCAAAAAATATGCCAGTTTTACCTTCTTGGACAATCTCTCTGGCTCCTCCTCCCGCGTAGGCAATGACTGGCGTTCCGCACGCTTGCGCTTCCGCCGCCACTAAGCCAAAATCTTCCACTTGAGGAAAAATCAGCGCCTCAGCGCCGCTATATAAAAGCCGTAATTCATTTTCGTTCACAAACGGCACAAATTGGATTTTTGAGGAATGCGCCATCGCTTTCAAGCGTTCTTGCTCTGGGCCAACGCCAACCACAATTAATGGCAAATGCAGCTGATTGAAAGCTTCAATAATTAAATCAAATCGTTTGTAACGCAAGAACCTTCCCACCGCTAAAAAATACCCGTCTCGTGATGCATTTTTATCCGGATAAAATATTTCTAAATCCACCGGCGGATATAACACATCGGCTTCTCGGCCGTAATATTTTTTTATTTTTTCCGCGATAAAATGAGAGATAGCGATAATTTGTTGCGGACGCTGGCCAGCGCGATAATCCCACCAGCGTAAATAAGCGAATGCCGGAGACGCCAATATTTTCATAAATCCCGGCCAATGGGAAAAATAATTCGGAAATTCCCAAGCATAGCGCAATGGCGTGTAGCAATAAGAAAGATGTGGTATTTGCGATGTATGAGAAATACCTTTGGCAAATCCGGCAGTCGCCGACAAAATCACATCATATCCATCCGACAGTTTTAAAAACGAAGCAGCAGTCGGCATCAGCGGTATGAATATTCTATGGTTCCGCCAAACAATTTTTTTATCTAAAAAGCTGGTTTTCTCAACGAAAGAATCAAATCGACGATGAGTTTGCTCCAAATCATGAAAAAGCGTATAAACGCGCGCTTCTGGAAAGGTTTCTAATAATACTTCCAGAACCCGTTCCGCGCCGCCGTATTGGTTCAAATAATCATGCACAATCGCGATTCGCATATATTCATTCTACCCAGCTTATTGATATAATAGAAGCACGTTTGTTATGGTACACGACCTTATAAAGCGCTGCATGGATATTACTGGGTCTTTGATTGGCCTTGTTTTTATTTCTGCGCTGTATCCCTTTGCCGCAATAATGATTAAATTAGATTCTCCCGGTCCGGCATTAATTAAACTACCACGAATTAGCCGAGGAAAAATGATTTATGTTTATAAATTTCGTTCCATGCGACATAACGCTCATCCAGAAAAGAAATTATTACGGCATCTTAATGAAAGAAAAGACGGTTCTTTTTTTAAAATTTCTAATGATCCCAGAATTACCCGCGTTGGCAGAATACTCCGGAAATGGCACATTGATGAATTTCCCCAATTAATTAATGTACTCAAAGGAGAACTTTCTTTAGTCGGTCCGCGGCCGCATGAACCGGAAGAAATGTACGATTATCCAGCCCCCTATCGGCATTTATTATTGGCGAAAGCGGGCATCACCGGACTTTCTCAGGTGAATGGCGCTTCCGGTTTGCCGTTTTTGAGAGAATTAGAATTGGACAGCGCGTATCTGCGCCAACAATCGCTTTTGCTAGATTTAAAAATTCTTTTCAAGACCTTGTATATTTTCTTTTTTGATCCAAATGGAATTTGATATGTTATAATAAAAAAATGCGTTCCTATCGTTCCGCCTTCACTCTCGTAGAATTGGTTATCTACATCGGCATCGTAGCCATCGCTGGCTCCTTCATGGGCGGAGTCTTACTCAATGTCACCAAAGTCCAGAATCGCCAAGTCTCCTCCAGCGCGGTCAATCAGCAATTGCAGTTTGTCATGCAGAATATCCAGAGACTGATCAAAGAATCCTCGGCGATCGACATCGATCAAGGAATCGCTACTTCGACATTAACCATCAGGATGAAAGATGAACCCACGGACCCAGATAAAGGCTTCCCAACTAGAATCTACGCCAATAATGGCATTATCTACCTCCTCATAGGTCAAAATAGCCCAGCTCCCCTGACTACTAATGAAGTGAAAGTAGATTCTTTGTCTTTCCTCAAGGTAGCCAATCCTCCTGGTCATGATTCTGTCCAGATTGATATTGCCCTAAGCACGAATACCCAAAACCCAGAACAAAGCTTCTCTCAAACCCTTTCTTCTGCCGTTGCCAGAGTAAGCGCGGCTACCTTTGACGCCAATCTCCTGCCGGGAGACACCTCCTACGATATCGGCAATAGTTCCAATCCGTGGAATGATTTGCACCTAGGGAGAGATCTCTATGTGGGTAGAGCCACGATACTTGGAAATCTGAGTACTGCTCCGCCAGATGTCGTGGGTTCTATATACTACGATACAACCACCAATACCTTCCGAGGCAGAAACAATACTACCTGGACTGATTTCGGCAGTACTGGACCCTGGACTGTCGCTAATAATGATATCTACAACAACAATACCGGGAATGTGGGAGTAGGAACTCCAACTCCAGGAGCGAAACTAGAAGTTGCCGGACAAGTCAAAATTACTGGTGGCACACCTGGAGCCGGAAAGGTACTTACTTCCGATGCAAGTGGGTTGGGGAGTTGGGGGTCTGCTATTCCTAGTGGAGTAATCGTGATGTGGTCCGGAACGTTGGCAAGTATACCCGCCGGCTGGCAACTTGCTGATGGCACAAATGGTACGCCAGATTTACGGGATAGATTTATTTATGGGACTTCAGTTGGTGAAAATCCTGGAGCGACTGGTGGCTCATCATCGCATATTCATAATATTGGACTTTGGTTAGATTATTACTGGCATCAAACAATTGGTGGAAGTTGCAATGGTAATTCCCAATGCGGAGGTCTTATTGATCCTGCCGCTCCAGTAAACGTAGTACCGGATACTTATTCTGGTTATGGACCTAAAATAGGTAATCTTTCTCCTGGTGTTCCATTCAACATGCCCTTAGGAAGTGCTGAATTCACAAGAAACACATTGATATCACCTCAAACTGGTTGGTATGGTGGTCAACAATACACCGAACGCTTGGGAGTTTCTGGACAAAGCGACTCACAATCCAATCTTCCGCCCTATTATAAACTCGCTTATATAATTAAATTATAAATACTTCTCGCACGCTTCGATTTTTTGGATAATAATCGGAGCAGGGTTTTGATTTTTTGCCACGCCATATCCTAGCGCGAAGCTGACGCTGGTGAGAAGAACAAGAAAACTGAATAATCGCACTCCCCGCTTCTGCGCTATTTGGGTGAATATTGACATGGGTTTTCAGATGGTATAAAATATAATGATTAAATTCTAACCTAAACTATGGCAAGTACAAAATCAGTTGGCACAAGTAAAAACCTGCGAGATTCAGCATCTAAACGTCTTGGTGTAAAAAGACAGGAAGGCGAAGCAGTACATCCGGGTCAGATTATTATTCGCCAGCGAGGCAGTAAATATCTGGCTGGCTTGAATGTAAAAATAGGCGGAGATGATACGATTTACGCGATGAAAGATGGAAAAGTACAGTTTAAATCAACCAAAAAGACCCGATTTGACGGTTCTCAACGTTACGTGAAAATAGTTAGTGTGATTGCTTCTAAATAATCTAAAGAAAAAAGGCCTATGCGGCCTTTTTTCTTATTTCCGATTGCAACACTTCAATCGCTTTTTGTAATTGCGGATCATTGCCTTTTTCTATATCTTTTTCCGTTAATGCGACTTCAATGTCCGGTTTTATGCCATCGTGGTCAATTAATCGTCCTTTGGGCAGCAGCCAATTGGCGATAGTGATTTTCAATTTAGAATTGTCGTGTAACGAGAATAATTCTTGAACCGTTCCTTTGCCGAATGTTTGTTCTCCGATTAATTTCACATTGAGGTGGTCTTGCAGGGCACCGGCAAGAATTTCTGATGCGGATGCGGAACCTTTATTAACGAGAATCACCAGCGGGATATTTTTTAAAGCCGCATTGCCATTAGAGCGGAATAAGCGCTCTTCTCCATTTTTAAATCTTTCTCTGGCGACAATTTCTCCTTTATCCACAAACCAACCAGCGAGATTGACGGCCACTTCTAGGAAACCGCCCGGATCATTCCGAAGATCCAAGATAATCCCCTGGGCATTGCCAAGCAACGCGGTTAGCGCCGCTCGGTAAAAGAGAAACGGCGCGTTTTCATTAAAGCTATACAGCTGGATGTGATTAATATTGCCATCTAAAATAGTAGATTTTAAAGTTGGCACTTCAATGTTAGCGCGGGTAATGACTATTTTTTCCGGCTTATCGGATCCATCGTGCAATATCGTGAGTGTCACTTTGGTTCCGATTAAGCCGCGAATTTTTTTCACTGCGACACCGACATCTTTTATATCTCGGGTATCTACTCCGTCAATTTCTAAAATTTGGTCTTTGGCTTTAACACCCGCTTGGGCTGCCGGCGATCCTTCCAATGGAGCGATCACAACTAATTGTTCATTACGAATGCCTATTTCTGCTCCAATACCGCCGAAATTACCAGACACGTCTTCTTCAAATTTTTTGGAATCATCCGGCCGGAGAAAAATCGTATTGGGATCGCCGAGCGTGTTTGTGATGCCTTCAATCGCTCCGTAGAGCAGGTCTTGTCCCTTAGCTTCACTGCCTTTAATATGGTTTGCGATAAGGGTGTTCCACGCTTCCCAGAAAAGGCTGAAGTCCGCCGGGATATCTTTGCTACCCTCAATATTGGCAACTCCTTGAATTATAATAGTATTCGGATTCTTTTTGCCGAAAACAAAACCGGCATAAAAAATACCAAAGCTGACGGACAAAATGATTGCTCCAATAATGGTAGCAATCAAAACACTTTTTTTATTAACCGATTTCATATTATATTATTTTAATCTATTTACCCTCCTTTTCATAGGGGCAAGTATGGAATAGAATGAGGTGAATGGAAGATTTTAAGAAAGCAGCCGAGCATTATGTGGGGGTATTAAAAGAACGTTCCAAGACCTCTCGAGTATATAAGCCTCATCAAATGAGCGGATTATTGCTGGCGGAAATTCTTGACGATCCAGAGCATAAATCGTTATATATGAGATTATCCAAACAATACGACCCGCAGAAATTACTGCAAATTGCCAAGGATTTGGCGGAGCGGGATAATATCCAAAACCGCGGCGCGTATTTTATGAAGATGCTTAAGGGTTTAGAAAGGAAGGGATAAAATGAAATCAATATGATGTGGACGATTCATAATAAAAAAGAGGAAAAACTGCTTCGTACTAAGTTAGCGACTTTTGATTTTTCCAAACATAGCCGACAAGAAATTCGTGATTTAGTTAAACGAATGCGAGAAGAAATGAAAACTGCCAATGGCATTGGTTTAAGCGCGAACCAAATTGGTTTGAATATGAGGGTTTTTATTGCCCAGCCGGATAAAAAATTCTATGCGATTTTTAATCCGGAAATTATTAAAATCTCCGAAGAACTAGGGACCATGGAAGAGGGGTGCTTGAGCGTCCCGGAGGTATTTGGGAAGGTGGATCGTCCCGCCAAGATTACACTTGCCGGTTACGATATGAATGGCAAGAAGGTGAAAATCAAGGCTTGGGGTTTGCTGGCGAGGGTGTTTCAGCACGAAATGGATCATTTAAAGGGCATTGTTTTTATTGATAAAGCGCGGGAATTGCATAAATACGAAATCGTTGATTCCCAAAAGAATTCATGAAATACTTATTTTTTGGCGGGCAAGAATCCCCCTTCGCGCAAATTATTTTGGATGGACTTACTCAAGCAGGATTGCCGCCGCTGGCGAGTATTCGCGATGCCAAGGCATCCTTAGATATAGAAACATTAAAATCTTATAATGCGGATTTTTTTCTAGTCGCCGCATTCGCAAAAATTCTAAAAAAAGATGTCATTGCCATTCCTTCAAAGGGGACGATTGGCATCCATCCGTCCATTTTGCCGAAATATCGGGGCGCCTCCCCTATCCAATCGGCGCTTTTACGGGGTGAAAAACAAACCGGAACGAGTATTTTTTTAATTGACGAAAAAGTTGATCATGGACCAATAATTCGCCAGCAATCGCTTGCGATTTCCGATACGGACACGTATATTTCATTATTAGAACGATTAGCGCGATTGAGCGCAAATTTATGTCTGGAGGCATTGCCTCAATATGTTGGGGGTGATCTAACACCAATGGTTCAAGATGAAAAGGAAGCTACTTTCACCAAAAAACTGACTACTTTAGACGCAGAAGTTAATCTGGAGCAGGATAAACCAGAAAATATCTGGAGAAAAATAAAAGCTTTGAATCCAGAACCGGGAGCTTTTACTCAATTAATATTGCAGAATAAAAAAATATTAAGATTGAAACTATTATCGGCCGATTTCCAGGATGGAAAACTTTATCTTCAAGAAGTTCAGCCGGAAGGAAAAAAGCCAATGGCTATTTCCGCTTTTCTGAATGGGTATCAACAAGTATTACCAAAGTTTTTTGCTACTTTTTATCGCGGATAAGTTTTGTCACCGGCGAATCATTGCTCAAGTTTTCCCAAAAAGAAATTTGAGTTTTTGGAATATAGATTTTATTTTCTGGCCGATGTAATTCATCGGTAAGTTTTACCAAATTTAATCCCTGTTGGTTTTTCGAAGTGTCATTTTGAATAGAATAGCCCTCCTCAATAGAGATATACGAATGATTCACTTCTCTTAATGTGCCGAAATAAATAATTCCATTATTTAGAAACACGGCTTGCAATTTAGCGTGGTTAATCGCTGGAAAACTGGAAGACGGCAGAAAGCCAAACCAATTTAATCCCCTCCAAGCGCCGGCAAGGATAACCAGAGCGATAATCCAGATAAGATAAGGATGAGATTTTTTGTTTGATTGAGGTGTCATAGGTGTTGGTGAATAAGAAATTGGTTCGTAAGGTTTTTCATAATTTTCTCTAGCTAATTCGTCTGAATTGCGAGTAACATCAGTTAATTTTTTGATTGCCATAATGCTTGTAAAATCTAATGATTTACGTAATTATATTATAACATAGTAGATTTAAAAATCATTGCCAGGTCGTCTAATGGTAGGACATGGGACTCTGAATCCCAGAATTTTGGTTCGATTCCAAGCCTGGCAGCAAATTATTTAATAATCAATGTGCCCTTCATGCCCATGGCTCGGTGATTGCCAATAGAACAATAGTATTCAAAGGAACCGGTTTTATCGACTGTAAACTCAACGGTTTCTTCCGCTCCTTCTTGAATTTTTTGGGTGGCAACGTTGAATTCATCAATTTTGAAGTCGTGAAAACCACCGGTATTTTTAAATATAATTCTCACTCGATCTCCTTTTCGCGCATTAATGGTTGCTGGCAAGAAAGAAAAATTCTGTCCGGTAACAGTGAATATTTGCGTAATAGTTTCGTTGGAATTAGTTGGAGTCAGTATTTGTATATTAGACTTGGGGGTTGGCGGCAGATTATTTTTATACATAAAAAAACTTCCGGCGAGAACAATTAAAGCAATAATAAAAATAATGGTGATTGTTTTTTGCATAGACTATCAGTATATCTTTTTTCTCATCATTAGGAAAAGTGAGATTATGCACAATCTTGCCTGGGTAAGAAAAATATGGTTAAACTTATCCACAGTTAACAGATCCTTGAAATTCAAATAAATAAGGAGGTTATATGATACTAAGAGGAATTGACTTTGGACCAATATGCGCTGCGTCCGGAGTACAAGGTTTTTTTGGAGAGGGTTATTGGTATCACAAAATACTGAAGCCATTTGGCCTTGATTTTAAGGGCTGTACCTTTGTTGCGAAAACTGCGACTTTAAAACCCAGAAAAGGCAATATGCCCTTACGACTGGATTACACTCCCGCTGAACTCAAACCCTCGTGTATCAAGGTATATCCTTGGGAAGCGTCAGTTATAAACGCGGTGGGATTAAGTAATCCGGGTTTTGAAGCGTTATTTAATACCCGGAAATGGCAACGCCGGACACGACCTTTCTTTTTGTCGTTTATGGCGGTGTCCGCAACTATTGAAGAGCGTCTTGAAGAAACTAGGGAATTTGTAAAATTATTCCAAAAGTATCTTAAAGATTTCTCTGCCCCAGTTGGTTTGCAAGTCAACGAATCGTGTCCGAATGCGAAAATCCAGCACGATAGTTTGGTTGAAGAAGCGCGGCAAAGATTGGATATTCTGAGCGAATTGAATATTCCTCTTATGCCGAAGTTGAATCTTCTTGTATCGGTACGGGATGCAGTCAGAATTATGAATCATCCCGCGTGTGATGCCCTATGCATCACCAATACCCTGCCCTGGAAACAAATTCCTTGGCCATATACAGAAACGGTAAATTGGACGAAGTTCAGCCAAAACGGTTCGCCTCTTGAACAGATTGATAAAAATGGTGGCGGTCTTTCCGGTCGTCCGCTTCTAGAATTCGTGGCCGATTGGCTAAACCTTGCCCGTCTTGAGGGATTTAGAAAACCCATCCACGCAGGCGGAGGCATTCTCTATCCAAAAGATGTGGATTATCTAAAAAGACAAGGCGCTAATTCAGTCTTTATTGGATCGGTAGCAATTCTTCGCGGCTGGCGGGTACAATCTATTATTCGCCGAGCATATAAAGTATTTCGCTATAAGGAGGCTCTACGATGAAAATCAGTGATCACGAAATTCTGATGCGTAAAGGTGATGATTTTCACACGCATTTGCGTACGGGTCCGCTCTTGGAAAAAGTTGTGCGTTTCACCGCGCAGCAATTTCAACGAGCGCTGATTATGCCGAATACCCTTCCCAACCCAATTGTGGTTGGGCAGGCGGCTCAAGTATATGCTGCTGATATCAAGGCAGTAGTCGCTGATCAGCATATTCCTGGTGGGAAGGATTTTCAGCCATTGATGACGATTAAACTTCTGGAAAGCACTACTCCCGAAATGATTAAAGAAGCTCATCGATGCGGAGTAATTGCGGCCAAGGCTTATCCTCGTGGAGTAACGACTAATTCGGAGGACGGCATTGCGGACTTCAAAAAAATGTACGGTGTCTTTGAGGTAATGCAGAAAGTCGGAATGGCGCTCTGCCTTCATGGACAGGTTCCGGAAGCATTTATCTTGGACCGAGAAACGTTATTTCTTCAAGTCCTAGATGAGATTGTCGGAAATTTCCGGGAATTGCGGATTGTTTTGGAACATGTTTCCACGTCTGCGGCAGTTAACCATGTTCGGCTTTTGCCAGAACGAGTTGCGGCAACTATTACCGCCCATCATCTGGTCTTAACTCTGGACGACATTATTGGCAAGAAAGGTTTGAATCCGCATGCCTTTTGTCAGCCAATTGCCCAACGTCCGAAAGATCGCGACGCGGTCCTGGCGGCGGCAATCAGCGGCAATCCGAAATTCTTTTTTGGTTCGGATTCCGCTCCTCATCTGAAAGAAAAAAAAGAATGCGGCTGCGGCGCGGCAGGCGTATTCAGCGCTCCGGTGCTTCTGCCCTTTCTCGTCAGTCTTTTCAATTCGTACGGAAGATTGGAGCGATTGGAGCCGTTTCTTTCGGAATTTGGCGCGGATTTTTACCGATTGCCAAGAAATTCGGAAGAAATTACTCTGATAAAAGAAAAATGGATTGTCCCGGAAAATATTGATGGGATTGTCCCCTTTCTCGCTGGCCAAGAGTTGGAATGGAAAGTTGTTTAAAAAAAACAGCCCCCGTATGAAGAAATTCATATGGGGGCTTTTTGTGACTACGGGCTTAAAGAAGCGGCATTTGAAGAAATTCCATGCTGGGAGCCACTTGTTTGAGGGACTCCTCAACTGGTCGTTCTTCCAATCCGAGAGCATAACGCGCTTCTTGTTTCATTTCTTCCTGAATGGATTCGGGAATTGTGACGAAGTTGCCGTCGGCTTCTCTTCTTGCGTCGTTGTGGAGCTTTGTCCGCACGATCAATTGTTTGTCTGGCATTACCTCTACGCTTGCGGACCATGTTTCTTCTGGTTTATCGCGGTAGGAGCCAATTAATCGAATAGATTGGCAATTCCGAGATATTTCGGTAACTACCACTTCTCGTTTATTCATATTCACCTCCTATGAAGAGATTAAAGGTTCTATAAATGGGAGTATACCATATTGACAAAAAAGTGTCAATATGATATACTAACTCCAGGCTGTTATCTTCTATTAGGAGGTGCACCTATGCACTTTGCAACAAAAAAGAACTATCTGGTTCTGTACAATTGCTTCTTGTTAATTGGCGGAGTGATGTTTTTAATGGGTTTCTTGGCTTCTGGGGTTCGTGCCCTGGATCACGACTTGGGACTGCTCGTCGGCTCTCCTTGGAACACCATGAGCATCATTGGAATCACCGGAGTCTCGCTCGTAATCTTGGCTGCTTTCGGACGTTATCGATCGAAAACCATCAGCCATTTCTTCTGATCCACATTCACAAAAGCAATAAGACCATCCCCAAAAGGATGGTCTTATTTTTTTATTTATAGAAACCAAAACCCGCCTTGTGAGCGGGTTTTGTATTGATAACCATAAGCCGGATTCTGTTTCGCCAGTTGGCGGATAATAGCAATTTATCTGGGCCAATGATTACTCATTAGCTCAAGCGATATTTTCCGATTTGCATCGGAACACAATCTTGCATCCTGTAAGAATTTAGCCGTTTCACTTCAGCTTTTTATCCCTATGGCTGAATTAGACCTTCTACGTTGGGATCGGGTCTCCCCTTTCTTTCGTCTGGGGCGTCACTGCTCGCATCTCGCGCCTTGCGGCGTATGGCTGTTAGCCATTACATTTTTATCCGCCAGTTGGCGGAGGATGTCCGGACTTTCCTCTCCTTACTTGCGTAAAGAGCTGCTATTCAGTTATCAACATGAAGAGTATACCACTTTTTCTTATATTTGTAAATATTGCACAAAACCGCCCCAGCTCTTTTTTATAAGTCACTGGGGCGGCGTTACACCCCCTAGGGGGCTAAGGAACCACCACTATTCATTTTTAGTATACACCCTTTAATGAAACCCTAAATCGGCCGGATTGTGATCTCCGGAAATATGCGCCAATGTTCCCCCGCTGGTTTCAAATTTTTTCCTTAATTTAGTTACCGTGTCCGCTAGTTTAACCGTTGCTGGCGGCAATGCTTTACGTTTCAAAATTCCTTTGGACCAAAAACGCAGCACGAGTTTGCTATCGCCAAAAATATGTTTAACTTTTTGCTTTGTAGCAATTTGAAGCGCGTATTTGCATCCTAATAACTCTCCGTAATTATTGGTAAATTCTTTTTTTAATAGTTGTTTACCGAACTCATTAAGTTTCGTTTTGGGGATAGCTTTGTGCAAAAGATTGACACCATTTTCGTCAGTTACGCTGACTTCCACCCCCTTGCCTCGGCCAGTTCCGGCGTCAAAGTAAATCCCTGGTTCTAATTTTGGTTTAGTTCTCGGTGATTTTGCGGATACAATATATGGCGCGCCAATTGTAAGCCAATTGCGGGCTTCTTGAGCGGTGTTGAAGCCTTTGTATTTTGCATTGCGATATTTAACAATTTTTTCGCAATCTTCCCAATTATTGGTAATGCCGTGAGTAGCGGTACCGGGGATGAGATAGGCGTAATATTTTTTCATAGGATTATAACGAAGTGGAAAGCAGTTTCCACGGAAATGGCTCGCTGGATTTCATTTCAAACCCGGCCGCGGCTTTATGTCCGCCTCCGCCGTATTTTTGGGCGATTTGAGAAACATCCACGCTGCCATCGGAACGAAGCGAGAATGTGCGGGTGTTATTTTTTTCCGACCAGGCAATAGCGATTGGCGGCAGCTTTTTGCTTAATTCGTGGCCGACTTCGGAGTGTAAAATTGGCGCATTGGTGGCAAGCGCGCGAATGCCTTCAAATTCCACTACAACAGCGCGCCGGACCAATTTATCAATAATCGTTCTTTCGTAACGAAGCAATAACGCCCCGTCTTTGTAATATTGTTCCCGGATAATCGGATTTTCTAAATCCTCAGCAATTTGATTCCATTTTTGGAAATCAAATCCAAAAAGCTGGATATAGGTCATTATTTCTTTGGTAAAAGGCATTTGAAATCGCCACAAATCAATATCTTGCACATGCTGCAAAAGCAATGGCGCTGGTTTCTCCGGGAAAAAATAATTCCAGGTAATAATTGCTCCGGAACGATCCAAATCGTAAATAAATTCGTGGGCGGATTTAGTTCTTTGTTCTGCGGAGATGTGGTGATCTAGCGCAATTACTTTCTGATTATTTTGAACTAAATTTTTCATTACTCTTTCTGGAAGGCTGAAATCTATGAGATATACCGTGCTATTAATAATTTCAGGGATAGTCATATCGCTATCGTATTCCAGGCCGATATAATCAGCCTGGTCTCCGAATTTTTGATACGCCGTCCACGCTCCGCCAAAACCATCGGGGCATCGGCCATGATACAAGACTATTATTGATTTCATAAAGCGGTAATTCCCGGTAATTCTTTTCCGGCCAGAAAATCCAGCATTGCTCCTCCGCCAGTGGAAATAAAATTGATTTTTTTATCCAGTTTTAGTTTTTTTAAAAACATTACTGTTTCGCCGCCGCCGACAATGCGAAAAGCTTTTGTATTTTCGGCAATGGCGCGAGCAATAACGTGCGTGCCTTGGGTAAATTGCTTTTCTTCAATTTTTCCGACTGGACCGTTCCAAATAATCGTTTTTGCTTTTTTGATATATTGCGCAAAAAGCGCCGCTGTCTTGGGGCCAATATCCAAAATCTGACCGTTTTCTTTTATGAAATCAATCGGCAGAATTAATTTTTTATCTTTTTGTTGAAGAATTTGTTCGTTTAATAAACCACCGATTAAAAAGAAAGATACTTTGCCGGAAAGATTTTTAAAAATTAAAAGTTTCTTGTCTATTTTCGCTCCGCCTAACACCATTATTAATGGTTGCTTGGCTTGTTGCATCGCTTTGGTAAGATTTTTAATTTCCAATTCTAATGCCAATCCCGCGTAACTTGGCAGAAATTGGGTGATGGCGGCAACCGAAGCATTGGCGCGATGGGATACGGAAAAAGCATCGTTGATATAAATATCGCCCAAGCCGGATAATGCTTTAGCGAAATCTGGATCATTTTCCCCCTCCCCTTTTTGAAAACGAAGATTTTCTAAGAGAAAAATAGTTCCTTTAGGCCCTTTTTGAATGCGTTCCCTGATATTGGCAAATTGAAAATCAGTAATAAAGATTACATTTTTTTTTAGTAATTGCTGTAATCGTTTCGCTTCTTTGCGGAGGCTGAGTTTTGGTTCTATGCCATTGGGACGGCCTTTATGGCTTAAAATTACTATTGCCCGAGCTTGATTAAGCAGTTTTTTGAGAGTGGGTACGCTGGCGTTCATCCGCCAATCATCTTCCGTATTAAAATCTAAGCGTACTAAGCAAACTTTATTTTGAATGTCTTTGGGGTTAAGCGCGCTGAGATACTTCATAAATTATTGAGCAAAATATCGGCTGATAAAGAAAAATACTAATCCGAGTACGTTCGTAACGACTGCGATAATCCAAAAACGCATAGTAACTTTAGTTTCTGGCCAACCGATAGCTTCAAAATGATGATGAATTGGAGTGGATAGGAAGATCTTTTTTCCGCGGACTTTTTTGCTGATCATTTGCACAATAACAGACAATGATTCAAAAATGAGCACAATCGCAAAAAACGGCAGAAATAAAGTAGTATTGGTTAGCATTGCTACCACGCCCATCGTAATACCAAGCGCCATTGATCCAGTATCGCCCATAAAAAATCGAGCGGGATAAATATTAAACCATAGAAAAGCAAGCAAGGCACCAACGATCACACCGCAAAAGGTAGCCAGGTCATAACGGGCAAGGGCAAACGCAACCACGGTAAAAGAAGCAAAGGCAAATAACATGACGCCGCCGGCTAGGCCATCCAAACCGTCGGTTTCGTTAGCGGAAAAAGCGCTGGCAATTATAATGAACATAAAAATCGGGATATACCACCAACCAATTGTCACATTTCCGAAGAAAGGAATATACAATACGTCCCAATCCAATCGGAAATAAAACCAAAGGCTTCCCAGCGCCGCCAAAAACGCATATAGCCAAAGTTTTTGGGAAACTTTCAGTCCACCACCGTGAGGTCCAATGTGCAGCACGCCAGCCAGATCATCCAATAATCCTAAGAGCGCGGCAATTAACATCGCAGCAATCGGCAAATAGGTTTCCGCGCGGTTGATAAAATTCAAATAGCCCCAAAACCCGTCAAAGATAAGATTCAGGATAAAAATTAACGTTGCAAGAATAATGACCGTCCCCCAGATAATAACGCCCCCCATCGTTGGCGTATTTTCTTTACTCTGATGCAGTGAATAAAAAACCGGAGCCAATTCTTTGCTTCGGATTTGTTTATGGAATTTGAAATGGTACAAAAGTTTCACTACGAAAGGAGTGCCGGCTAGGGCAACTAAAAAAGAAACCGCGGTTAAGCTTAATACTCGGGAAGCTTGAAGAATTTCCATGGCAAAATCTAATTAAATATAAATGCGGTTTTAATCCAGTTATAGAGGCGTTCCGTTTGTTCAAACCGGTCTTCTGCGCCCAATACGATAATTAAAATTATATGGTTTTTATGCTCAAAAGTCGAGAGTAGATTTCCGCCGGAAGAATCTATGAATCCAGTTTTCCCGCCTCGAAAATCTGGCCAGGTGGCAAAGTAATTTATATTCGTTAAAACATTTTTTCGGCCAGTGGAGAGTTCTTTCAAAGTAATGGCGCGAGTGCGGCTAATTTCCAAAAGATCCGGATGCTGGGCGCGGATATGGGTTAATAATTTTTCTAAATCCTGAACACTGGATTGGTTGATAAAGGACAGTCCGGTTTCATCAAAAAACGTGGTCTGGAACATATTGAGCGTTGCCGCTTTTTTTTGCATCACTTCTATAAATTTGGTTGTCCCATAAAACTCCGCGAGCGCGGCAGCCGCGTCATTACTCGATACCATCAACATCGCTTGAATAAGGTCGCTGACGGTATAGAGTTCGCCGGCGTTTAGATTCCCTGCCGCGCCCTCCGTTTGGAAAGCTTTTTCGGTAATCAGAATTTTAGTTTCCGGTTGAAAATGTTCGCGCGCGATGACCGCGGTCATTAATTTGGTCAGAGATGCAATTGGCCAACGATTGTGGTCACTAGTATTAAATAATTCTCTCCCGGTGGTAAGGTCTTTTATATATGCCGCTTGCAAGGATAATTCTGGCATTGAGGTATACGGACCAAGAATGGATGTTTCTGGTGAAAATTGAGCGTTTACCGCCGCAGTCCGAGTTTCCGGAGCAACAAGATAGGCTGAAGTTTGTTCCGAAGCTGCTTTTACGCTAGTTTGTTCCAAAGTTTGGCGATATGAATGGGTAGGTTCCGTTGGATCGGTTTTGCCAATTAGCACTAATACTAAAACCAGCGCGGCAAATAAAAAATTATTCAGATTTTGCTTGTTTATCTGTCGCATGTGCAGGAGTTGCCTTAGTTTCTTCGTACAATTTTTTTATCAGCCCGT
>Ga0209542_10003940_pt1 | contig 31136 bp, 32 predicted proteins | sample RifCSPhighO2_01_FD_184028 | JGI IMG/M metagenome (GOLD analysis project Ga0209542, IMG submission 184028) | Soil microbial communities from Rifle, Colorado - Rifle CSP2_plank highO2_0.1 (SPAdes) (version 2) | ecosystem: Environmental > Terrestrial > Deep subsurface > Rock core/Sediment ... | reverse complement strand
GCGATGATAAGCGCGCGGATTTCTTTAAACGCGAGCATTTTATCAAGACGCGCGCGCTCGACATTCAAAATTTTTCCGCGAAGAGGCAATATCGCCTGTGTACGCCGGTCGCGCGCCTGTTTCGCCGAACCTCCCGCAGAATCACCCTCGACGATAAATATCTCGGACTCCGCAGGATCGCGCGATTGGCAATCGGCAAGTTTTCCCGGGAGCGTCATCCCTTCGAGCGCACCCTTGCGGAGAATCGTTTCTTTTGCAGCTTTTGCCGCGCGGCGCGCTTTTGCGGCAAGTACCACTTTATTGAAAACCGCGCCAGCATCTTGCGGATGCTCTTCAAGATATGCCGCAAATGCTTCCCCGAATACTTTCTCTACCGCTCCTCTTGCTTCAGGACTCCCGAGCTTTGCCTTGGTCTGCCCTTCAAATTGCGGCTCGCGGATCTTTACTGAAACAATCGCGGTGAGCCCCTCGCGGACATCGTCCCCCGTGAGATTGTCGTCATCTTTACCGAAATATCCGTTTTTGCGCCCATAATCATTGAGAATGCGCGTGAGAGCGGTACGAAAACCCGTGATATGCATGCCGCCTTCGGGCGTATAGATATTGTTTGCAAAACCCATTTCGCGGACCGAGAGATCGTCTGCATATTGGAGCGCTACTTCAACCGCGACACTACCTTCTTCTTTTGAGCAATAAAAAACCGTCTCGTGCGACTGCGTTACATGCCGGTTGAGATATTTAGTATATGATTTGATGCCGCCCTCAAAATAATATGTGTAGGCTTTTTCTCCCCCTTTCTTTCGCTCATCGCGGATGAGCATTTTGATCCCCTGATTAAGATAGGTCTGCTGGCGCAAGTGATCGATAATTTTGTCCCAGTCAAAAGAAATGTCTTTGAAAATTTCTTTGTCGGGCTCAAAAGTAATAGACGTCCCCGAGCCGTCGCATGTGCCCGCTTTTTTGACCGCTGTTTTTGCCTTGCCGCGCTCATATTCCTGCGTATACATATATCCGTCCTTGCACACCTCCGCCTTGAGCCATATTGAAAGCGCATTGACAACCGATACGCCGACGCCGTGAAGCCCCCCTGCAACCTTGTATGCCTCCCCGCCGAATTTGCCGCCCGCATGAAGCGTCGTCATAACGGTTTCAAGCGCCGATTTTTTGGTCTGCTTGTGAATGTCCACAGGAATACCGCGCCCGTCATCTACGACACGGACGCGGTTTTGGGCAAGAAGCGTCACGGAAATGTTTTTCGCAAACCCCGCCATCGCTTCGTCAATGGAGTTATCAACGACCTCCCAGATAAGATGGTGGAGGCCGTCGGCTCCGGTTGAGCCGATATACATGCCGGGACGCTTGCGGACAGGATCAAGCCCCTCAAGAACATAGATGTCCTTGGCGCTATATTCTCCGTTGCCGTTTTTTTGTTTGTTATCTTTTGCGGCCATACCAAAATTTACTGAACAAGGTGAAGGCTAAATTTTGAGTACCCCGCCCTTTAAAAAGGGCGTGTGGTTATATCTCGCTATTAAATATACATGGCTGTATCTATTTATATTATCCGCGGGGATTAAAGGGCGGGGTTGAGATTTTGCAGACAAAAAGTGTTCGCATACGCTCCTCTTTTTGTGCAAATTTTTCAAGAACGAATCTCCCACCCCTCGCGTCGGAGGACTTTGATTATCTTCTCAATATGATTATTCACCTCCGAATCCGTAAGCGTACGATCGGAGGCCTGAAATACCAGATGAAACGCGAGGCTCTTTTGACCCTCGCCTATAGCATTTTCCTCGTAATAATCAAAAAGGTCAACACCCGCGAGGAGCCCGTCTGCCGCGTTTTCAATAATATCGAGAATGTCGTCAACCTTTTCTTCTTTAGGAACAAGAATTGCGAGATCCCGAACAACGGCAGGATATTTGGGCAGCGGCCGGAATTCGTACTCAATGCGCTCTTTTGCAAGCAGTTCTTTCATTGATAACTCGATGACAACGGCTGGCGTTTTTAGGCGGAGCTCGGGATGCGCCTCAAAAAGAATACCGATTGTGGTGCCGTCGGACTTGCAAAATGCCGCGCGGTACGGATGCATGACTGTTTTCGGCGAAAACGGCCAGCTGATTTTCTCGCCCGCGATATCTTCAAACCAAACATCAGTAATCCCAAGTTCGGCAAAAAGAGATTCAACCGTACCCTTGGCCTCAAAATATAAATTCTCCGAGCGACCCGACCCGGTCATAATCGCATCAAAAAGCAGATGAGTATCGGGAGATTTTTTCACACTTCGGAATACGTCGCCTATTTCAAAAAGCTTGAGCGATTTTTCGTATCCTATGTTGTCGCGGACATTTTTGAAAATTCCACCAGCGAGCGACGAGCGCAAATACCGATAATAGCCAGATATCGGATTGAGAAGCTCGAGCGACACGGCATCGCTCCGGATATTTTCTGCGACAAATGAATAATTTTGCACCTCGGTAAATCCAAATGCCCTGAAATAGGAACGGATTTTATCCGAAAAATAATGCTCCTCGCTTTCCTCGGGGTGCAAAAGCGCCATATGAGGCGCCCGCGGTTCTACTTTGTCGTATCCGAAAATTCTCCCGACCTCTTCGACGATGTCTTCTTCGCATTCAATATCTGTGCGCCATGGTGGCGTAAGCGCCAAAAATTCATTCTTTGATTTTTTGCTCACGCGAAAACCAAGGCGGACGAGAATATCATATGCTTCGCGCTCCGGAATATCGCGGCCTATTACGCTCTCGATTCGGCTTCGTCTAAGCGATATTGGCATTTTGCGCCGCTCACTCCGTCCTGACGAGACAAATCCTTTTTTTGCAACACCTCCCGCAACAGACTGGATGAGGCCAAGCAGGCGTTCGGCAACTTCGTCGAGCATGAGCACGGGGAGCCCATGCGAAAAGCGCGATGAAGCGTCAGTTGTAATGCCGGTACTCCGCGCGGCATTGCGTACAAGCCGCGAGTCAAAAACAGCGGTTTCCAAAAGAATGTTTTTCGTCCCGGGGGTTATCTCTGCGCGTTTTCCTCCTTTCACGCCCGCAATCGCAAGCGGGCCCTTGGCATCCGCAATGACAATTTGATTTTTCGAGAGCGCAACGTGCATGCCGTCAAGCATCTCGATTGTCTCGCCGGAATTTGCAAATCGGACAAAAATTTTCTTGCCTGCGATTTTATCATAATCAAAGGCATGCACCGGATGCCCCGTCTCGAGCATAATATAGTTCGTCGCATCTACTATAGTATTTATCGGCCGCAAACCGCATGAGATAAGCCGTTCCCGAATAACGCGCGGGGAAGGTTTTATTTTTACTCCGGTAACAACCGAGGCTATATAACGGCAGCCTGTTTTTTCATCGACAGAAATACTGACCGCGCGCGACGCGAGATCTCCGGACATCTTGGTAAGCGCGCGAGGAACATTAAGCGCTGTTTTTGTGATAGCGGCAATCTCGCGCGCGACACCGATATGCCCCGCGGAATCCGGCACGCGATTTGCTGGAATATCAATATCAAACACCCAGTCGTTGCCGATCTTAACCAATTGGTCAACGGGATATGAGTGAAGCGTCAAAAGCCGCGCAACCTCACGCGGCTGCGGGATTTTTGAAAGCAAACTTGAAAGCCACAAATATGAATAGCGCATGCTCTAAAATTGTTTCAAAAAACGGATATCGTTTGCGCGAAATAACCTGATATCTGGAATCTTATATTTCATGAGCGCGATACGGTCGAGGCCCACGCCAAACGCAAACCCTTGCCATTCGCCTTTTGCATATCCAGCCGCTTCAAATACCTTCGGGTGCACCATGCCCGCGCCGCCAAGCTCAACCCACCCCGTCTGCTTGCACACCGAACACCCTTTGCCGCGACATGAAAGACAGCTGATATCAAACTCGAACCCCGGCTCGACAAACGGGAAAAAACTCGGGCGAAGGCGGATTGTCGATTCTTTGCCGAATATTTTTTTAAAAAAAGTCCCAAGCGTATAGACAAGATTCGCGACAGAAACATCTTTGCCGACCGTAAGGCCTTCCAGATGCCAGAATTCAAAATCATGCGACGCGTCAGTCGCCTCATGCCGGAACACTTTCCCCGGGACAATAATGCGAAACGGCGGATTGTGCTCCTCCATATAACGGACCTGTACCGGACTCGTATGAGTCCGCATTAGGTATTTTTCTTCGGGTTTCTCGCGCTTGCCTTTTACAGCCGCCGCGCGGTCTGATTTTATCCAAAACGTGTCCCACTGATCGCGAGAAGGATGGTTTTTCGGGATATTGAGGGAGTCAAAATTGTAATATTCATTCTCTACCTCCGGCCCCTCGACAACCGCATATCCAAGCGCGTTAAAAATTCTTTCGGATTCCATCCGCACAAGCGTCAACGGGTGCAAGTGCCCCTGTTCTTTCTTTACTCCCGGAAATGTAACGTCGATTTTTTCGCTCTGCATCGCGCGCGCCTGCTCGTGCTTCTCGAGACTGCGTTTTTTTTCCTCCAATTTTCCTTGGAGCTTGGCGCGAAGCTTATTTGCCTCCCCCCCCAACACGCGGCGTTTCTCTGCAGAAAGCGAGGCAAGCGAACGCAGAACAGCCGTCAGCCTGCCCTGTTTGCGCCCAAAAATATCGATCTCAACATTCCGAAGATCCTCAAGGGTTTTTGAGCCTTCAATATCGCTAATCGCCTTCTTTTGCAAGGCTTTCATAGACTCCATAATAGCCCCATTATACCTTAAAAGCGGCCTCAAAACAAGGAAACATGCCTCCAAAATCACTTTAGGGACACCCACCCAACCAAATTACCAAGGGTAACCCTTGTACTAAACCTTCGCAACCTTCTAGCGGGTTTTACCTAAATTGAGTTGTGGATTACATCCTTTCGTCTTATTATGATAATAATTACCAAAGGTCAAATTATTGTCATCAAGATCATAATAATGAAAACGTCTGAAACTCCCCCTCCAGATGCTTTAGAAAACAAGAAATCGGAAGGCAATAGTTTTGAGTCGGCAGATGAGCAAACAACCGACGAAGAAATACGACAACACTTCGAGGCAATAAGTACAGATGAACTCAAAAGTCATCTTGAAGTAATAAAGAAAAACAAGGCGGGAAATGAAGGAAAGCTCTGGCTTTTGGAGGATATTGCTTCAAATATTCCCGAAGTTTATAAAACATCAGAAAAGGCATCCAACTTTCTGCTTGAACAAAAGGAAGCCGCAACAAAAGAGGTAACAAGCCACGAACGGTGAATATCAATCATTGAAGATATTTTATCAGGACACAGAAATTCATAACAGGAACCAAAAAAACACAACACACGATTGTGTTTTTTTATTTTGCGGGCTAGTTCGGTCATGATCAGCCCAGTTAAGGCAGTGTAAAGCTTTTCTGGATGATTTTCTAGCGTCTGTTTAAGGCTGCCTGCTCTAGAGCATGTCTGAAAACCTTATCCTTGCTACGGCAGTGGATTTTTGACTGCGACCTGCTCAACGTATTTCCGATATGTTTTGTCGTCCACTTTTTCGTCTCGTCTTAAAAATCCACTCCCTCGTTATCAAAAGCGGGTTTCCGGACATGCTCTGACTCCCAAACTCACCCGCTAAATAGTTCATGCCACCCTCCCCACGAGAGCGGTGTTTTTTACTTTAGATATTGCTCTAAAATGTTATAAACACCAAGGGGCTTTGCCCATTGGGCAAGATATATTTTGTCGAGTTCGTGACCAGAAATTCTGAAAATAGATTCCACATCTTCAAGCTGTTGTGAAGATTGAGATTCTTTATACCACTGAAGTTTGATAAGAATGAGGTCTTCTGGAGATATAAAGTAAACTTTTTTGCCAAGGATATCTTTTGATACACGCCGCCCGAGCCGCGAGCTATCAAATGCATCATTCTTAAGCATCCAAAAATCTACTTTCACTCCGGTGATACTATCAATAAAATTAAACTCGCCGCCGTGATGTAAAGCTTCGCGCATTGCCATCCGATCGATAAAACCACTTCGGCCAAGATTTTTCAGGCTGCGCTCAAGATCGAGAAGATTTTCTTCTTTTAGTTCAACAACAACATCAACATCGGCAGTAAATCTTGGCCGCCCCCACACCAAAACTGCCATTCCGCCAGTGATTAAGTATGGTATCGCGAGTTTATCGAGTATCGCTGTTATTTTTACGAGAAGGTGGCGCGGGTCTATTTTTCCCATAATGAATTTTGTCTCCCACAAGATCTTTCGCAAGACGCCAGAGCATTGACCCGATTTCAACTCTGCGATCGGCTGACATATTTCGAAATATTTGGTCCTGTTTTTCTTGAGCTACATCTGAAGTATTTGGACGGGTCTCCATGACCATAGACTACCACGACGGGCACGCCATAGCCAAATATGCACCGACTGCCTTTCAGCTTGCTGCGGTGGTGGATTGCATTACCTGCCGGAAAGCAAGAAGCCGCCTATCGGCAGGCAGACTTGCAAGAGTTCTCGGTATTTGCTTGAATAACCTCGGACGCGCGGGAGGAGTAATGATACAAAAAAGTGATTTTGCTCGTTTACTCGAAAAAGTAATTCAAGGACAACAAATAACTTCAGAAGAGGTAACTGATTTAGCTTTGTTTGTTGCAAGCAATGATTCTACAGAAGCCCAACGCTCAGGACTAGCTATAGCATTTGGTATCTGGTACTTGCGAAGATTTCAGTAATACTACCGCCCTGCAATGTCCCGAACAAAAATGGGCAAGCAGAGCGGTATTTTTTTTGCAAACACAGTCCAAGTGCCTAAAACTAGCTTCGGGATTCTTCCCCACCACACCCTGCTATTAACTATGGAAGTCCGACTTCAATAGTAAAAACCAATATGATTAATCTTCTAACTCATCTACCACGGTGGTCGTTTGCACAAAGGTGCCGATATCTTCTACACCCTTGTCTTTCTTCTGTTGCAAAATCTCTACGGCTTCCTCATATTGAAGTTCCTTGCCATTTTTTGGATCCCAATATTTTCGTTCTGGTACAACGAGTTTATTTTTAATTATAAGTAACCCCTCCAGACTTTGTGCATGGTGATAAATCAAATGAACACCACGCTCCTTAGCAGCCTCTATAAGTTTTTTCAGAAGCATAGTACCTATACCAGTTCGTTGTTTTTCAGCCGGCAAAACCTCCAATTTCCCTCCTTATAAAACCCCGTCTACCAAAAGAGCGTGGTAAGAACTTTCTTCGAATCGAATGAAAAGATCTTCGATATCGGAGTCGTCATCTTTTTTCCACTCCACTTTGATCTGTGGATTACTTTCTGTGCTTTCATGATTTCCTTCCATACTTCAATTTTATACAGACATACAAACAAAATACAATCACTTAATTGTATTTTGTTTGTATGTCTAGGTTATCGGCGGGCGTTATGGGACGATCTCCGGAAGTTTGAACCAAATCCCGGCAAGCCGTTGCAACGTTCTTGAAAATGGTTGGTTTGTGGCGGGTCGGCTCGGTTGCAGTAAAAATTGACAATCTATTAGGCAAAAGTTAATCTATGCCGTGAAGCATATGGGGTGACAAGCTCATCGTGGGAAGAGCGGCCACCTGGAAGTTGCGAGAATTCTGCGAGTAGTGGACTAGCTCAGGCAAAGAGCGTCTGCGTCGATGCGGCGTAGAAGGTCGGATGGGTGTAATACCCACCGCCACGAAATGCGGAAGTTCTCCGCCAGAATGGTAGGTGCCGGTTCGACTCCGGGTTGCTCCATTCTACCGGTCTGCAAAACTGCAGACCATTTTTTATTTTAAAGTTTCCCGGTCACTCGATAAAAAGTGTTAAGAGTAGAGAGTAGAGAGTAGTAAACAATGCTTGAACCTATTGGAAAGAAACTTTGGATAATTTCTTCATCCCCAAAGTTTCACCAATTCTTCTCTTCCGTCATCAATCCCAATGATATTGTTTCCCCTTTTTTCAATTCTCTCGTAACCACGTGAAGCCATGTCGCAGGTTTTTTTATCCAAAATAAACTCTAAATCATCTCTTTTCCCCAAGATTAAACCATTTCTTACTACTATTGCATCGTAACCATCAGAATGGTCGCCGGTTTCTGGATTAATAAGCTGAAAACCTGCGCCCCTATATCCAACAACTATTCCATCTCTCACTTCAATTTTTTCCCAATTATCTGAAATAGGCTCTCCAGTCTTTTGATCCAACAGATCTTCGCCATCGTCCGAAACATTTATTAAAACCCCGCCGCGTTCTTCTATTTTGTTTTTGCCGATACCCATTTCTTCTTTTGTTGCTGCCTGTTTCAATTTTTCATCGCCACTTTTCATTATCCGCTCCTTGTGTTCTTCTGGTGTCACCACCCCAGCTAATTTTTTCGCCTCCTCCAGTTCCTCATGTGTTCTAATATCCAAATCTTCTTGCGGCTCCTCAAAGAGATTCAATTTTTTTGATTCGATCATTATTTCTAAGTATACCACTACGCACAAATTTAAACAGTTTCACCACTGATACCGTTTACGGGCCCCATGGAACGATATTGGTTATTTTTACAATAAATAAAGAAGCCAGCCGTCGCTAACTCTCTGCGGGTTTTACTTGTCGAAGCCAGCTATGATTGGCGAAGGCGGGCGCGACCGGATTCGAACCGGCGATCTTCTCCGTGACAGGGAGACGTGTTAACCAGGCTACACCACGCGCCCACATGAGGAATATACATCCCCAGAATAACATTTGTGCCGGTGGCTGGAATTGAACCAGCGACCTAACGCTTATGAAGCGCTCGCTCTAACCACTGAGCTACACCGGCTGGCACAAATGTTATTCTGGGAAAATAGTAACTATGTTAGGTTAGGTCGCCCAAGCCCACCTCGCTCGTTTTGCCTCTCGCAAAACCCGGGGCTCCGCCCGTCAAAGCCAAGTCGTTGGCTTTGACCCGGCAAGTATAAAAAGAGTGAGATACACGCTAGAGTATGTCCGGAAACCCGCTTTTGGGTACGAGGGAGTGGATTTTTAAGACGAGACGATGGAGTGGACGACGAAACGTATTACCAATACGTTGAGGAGAAACTCCGAGTCGCAGTCAAAAATCCACTGCCGCAGTCAGAATGGGGTTTCCAGACTGGCTCTAGAATACTAAAAAATAAGAGAAAAAGCAATCGAACGTTTTTGCGAAATACTTGGTCTTTACCTAAAAAACCGAGAGAAAGTTGGGGTGGCGAACATACGGCGGCAGGTTTGAAAGAAGATAAAAAGCGGCGTTTTTTGCCGCTTTACCCCGTTACAAGAAAGCCACAGGGATGAATTGTGAAATACATGCAAACCTCAAGACACAATGCCATAAGGTCGCCTTGTAACGGGGTTTATCTCAACTTGCCTGCCTATACGGCCATCTGCCAGCGCGCTCCCAGCGCTTCATTATCAAAACAAAATAAATACTCGCAATCGCCGCATACGGAAGATATGAGAGAAATATCGCCCGAAGAAAAAGCCTATGCCACCGAACCGGTATGACATACAAATCGAAAGTAATCAGTGTAAAACCCGGGATGAACACCAATAGGCAGAAAATACCTATAATAAAGAGAGCGCCCATAGCAACTGCGTTTCGCATACGCGCCCCCCGTTACTATGGTTTCTACTATAATAGTACCTCTCTCGATCTAACCGGACAAGAATTGAAAGACGAAAAGCCTGTAGCGGTTTATTTCGGATAATGCATGCATTCGAGCTTGAGGCCATCGGGGTCGGTAAAAAATACCGCATAAAACGGGCCGCCGTAATACTCGCCTGCCGGATCTAAAATTGTGTATTTGTTTTTCAGAAGAAACTGATAGACAGCGTCCACATCCTTGCGCGAGGACATTTCGAATCCATAGTGATGAAACCCGACCATTCCTTTCGAGTGTTTAATCTTTTTGTATTTCGAGAGAACAGGCATGATAATAACGCGCGTCTTTTTATTGGACCAGCCAATATAATTTTTCCGGCGCGTGAACACGCTAAATCCCAAAAATCCGAGGAGTTTCCCGTAAAACTCTTTTGACTTTTTAAAATTTCGTACCGAGAGACTGATATGATCTATCGCGACTACTTTTGGTTTTGCCATATCCTCAAGTATATACGCATAAGATATATTGCATAGAAAGCCTCCTTGAGCTATTCTTATTGCGGAGGTTACGCATGAATCTCGCCGACTATGCGAAACTCGCATCGGGCAAGCAATGTATTTCATGCGCGAAGACTTTCGTAAAGCCAATTATAATCCAGCATTATGATCATTCTGACGGATGGCTTGTCGATGGATTTATAAAACACCAATGGCTCTACATAACCTGCTCCTACTGCGACTACCAAAATGCTCTTTGGAAACTGAATACCCCAGGAAGACGACCAAAAAATGTCCAATATAATCTTGCAAACAATCGCACACTTCACTAACATTCCCGCCTACGAGGCGGGTTTTTTATTTTCTCTGGCAGAATACCCCACGGCTTGCTGCGGGGGTTTCTATTTATTTTTGGCTAAAGCAAGTTTCTTCCCCCGCTTCCATTTTTTAATCTCCGCTTCGCGCTTGAGAGCCTTGCTTTTGGTTCGATGCGTCTCCGAATACAAAATTTTTACGGGCTTATGGCTCCGCGTGTAGCGCCCTCCCTTCCCCGCCGCGTGAGCCACAAACCGTTTTTTGAGATCCGTGGTGATACCCGTATAGATGCACGTATCTTTACAGAGCAACAGATACACACGCCACATGGAATTATTGTTTCGGCATATAAGGCATTTCCTCGTTACCCATTAGTCCGAGATGCGACGCTTCTCTGTATAAAATAATGAGTTGCATACGCAACGGCTACCCCTACTACCAAGCCGCCGAGAATATCCGAAGGATAATGAATACCTGCGATGATGCGGCTTATATTCATAAAAATGGCAGCGACAAAAAATCCAACGCCCCATTTTTTATCATAAAAATATATGGCGGAGGCAAGCGCAAAGAATAAAGCGGAATGCCCCGACGGAAAGGAATATCTTCCGGTTTCCGCAATAAGCAGGTTTAGGTTATAGACAAGAAACGGCCGAGGGCGGTGATACAAGAGCCGTATAAATGGCACAATGATAAGACGAGCGACAACCCCCGATATGACCGATACCCGAAAGAGGAGAAACCGCTCGCGCGAGCGATACACCAATAGAAGAAACAAGAGCCCCAAAATATACTGCAAATAGTCCGCAAGAAAAATGACAAGAATATCGAACGCACGCGAATGCCCAGTAAGATTATTCAAGAAAAACAAAATACTCTCATCAAGATTCATATATTGATTATATGGCATTTTGCAGAAATTGTAGACTCGAGCATGTCTGAAACCCCCACTCTGACTGCGGCAGTGGATTTTTGACTGCGACTCGGAGTTCCGACTCAACGTACTTCCGATACGTTTCGTCGTCCACTCCTTCGTCTCGTCTTAAAAATCCGCTGCCTCGTTATCAAAAGCGGGTTTTCAGACATGCTCTACACAGGGCGGGACTCGTAAGCGGCTTGCCCTTGAAGCAATCGAAAGAAAGCGAAAAACAGGGAATCGATTACTTAGCAAACTTGCGAGAGTTCTCGGCATTTGCTTGAATGAATATGGATTGAAGGGAGGCGACGATGCGACTCATACGTATTAATCGGCTGGAAAACTCCCACCTTACACATGAGGACGTCGAGAACTTTCGGCGTAGAGTAGCAGAAATGAGTAAGCCAAACTGGCGCAATACATTTAGACATCTGAGAAACCGACTTACTCATTGCTATCGCAAAAAGTAGCCATGACTCTCGACCAAGCTCTACAAGGTGGTGAAAAAGATATCGAGAAAATCATCGCCATACTTAGACCAGACAGAAAAGAAACAGTTCTTCTTTTCTTCCACTACCTACTCTCACAAATTTTCCCCTGGATGGAACCCGAGGAAACTGTTTCATAAACCGCCTTGCAACATCCCGAACAAAACGGGCACAGCAGAGCGGTGTTTTTTTACAAAAAAAAGCGGATACGAGTTATCGATCCGCCCAACGATGCAACATACCAAAACTATCTCTGAAATACCTTACACTCAGGTAATTCCTGTCGGAAAAATCTGCCGTGCAAAGATTTTGTAGAGGGATTGTCGCCACCCTCTTTTGGTCTTTCAACACGACATCGGATTCGGCATACGTACCGGAATATAGAATGAGATTATCACCGTCCACCTTTACCTCGTGGTCTTTCTGATGCCATTCGTGAGTTGAAAAAACTTTAACTTTAGACCCGGTACCTATGTAACAAATGGTAAAGAATGGAAAGCCGCGAGGATCAAAATCCTTTGCCAACTTCTTCAAGGCTTCTTTAGTAGTCATCTCCACCCCCGTTTTTTCTAATTTATCTGTAGCATAAGCTGTAAAAAAATACAACTGCGCATGCCGCTTTATTCACCCGTCTCGCTGACGAGGCGGACAAAGCGGTATTTTTTTGCAAACAAAAAGCGGCTAAATAGCCGCTTTGCATATTTCGCAATTCGCGTCTTCTTCAAGAGGAAATGGCACTGGATTTGCATGGTTACAGAAAGGGCATTCAACCCCATGGAGTTGCTCCGGCGCCAGTAACTCCATGCCACATTCTGAACAATGCGCATTATCTAGCTCTTCCTGTGCAAGTTGGGCTAGACAGAAAAAACACATAACACACGCGAGTTCTTCGAGAGTTTCGCCATCAAACGCCTCCTGAAGCGTATGAGCAGTAAGTAGCGGAGATATATCAATTGTATTCATAACATCCCCCCCACTCTCTTGAGATTCTATGATGAAGGCTAGCATAATAAGAAAAAAACAGAAGGCGAACCACATAAGTTCGCTTTCTGTTTTATTTCTATTGTTGGGGTGTTTTTCCCGGCGCTTCTCCAATTGACACACCGGGAGTGTCAATCTACATTTGAACCGTCGAGCGTGCAGACGGTTGCAATCGTATGTTCTTATTGTGAGGAAGCGGTATATCCAAGCTCTGCGATATTTTTTATGATTGCTTCTTTTGTTACCTTCGCGGGATCAAATTCGAATACGCCCTTTTTGTTTCCATAATCAACGAAAGACGACGTAACGCCGTCCATTTGAGAAGTTAACATCTGAATCCCCGTGGCACATGCCCCGCAATGCATACCTTCAATAGTAAGTTCGATCTTTTCCATAAATTACACGCGTGTCCCATCAACGACCTTTTCAATAGGAGGAGTATAACGCCGCAGTAAAAGAGAATTCGCTACGACCGAGACAGAACTGAATGCCATGGCAAAACCTGCAATTTCCGGCCGAAGCGTCGCTTGTGAAAAATTAAAGAATATGGGCCCAAAGCTCCCGAGCTCGCGCGCGAGGGCAACCACCCACCCCGCGGGAACCCCGAACGATGTTTGGGTAATCAGAAGATGCATACCACCCGCGATTGGTATCGCAAGGATATTGTAGAAAAATGCCCAGAACAAATTCTGCCACACCTTTTTAATAGTCTTGCCGGATAGCTGGATTGCCGTGACCACATCACGGAGATCGTCTTTCACAAGGATTATGCCGCCAGTCTCAATTGCGACATCGGTACCGGATCCAATAGCGACCCCGACATCTGCCTGAGCAAGAGCAGGGGAATCGTTGATCCCATCTCCAACCATGGCAACACGCTTTCCCTCTGCCTGTAATTTCTTAATCTCGGCTGCTTTTTCTTGCGGCAATACCTGGGAAAGCACGCGGTCAATACCGACTTCGTTGGCAATAGCTTGCGCCGTTCTAGGATTGTCGCCGGTAATCATGGTAATTTCTTTACCCATCTTTTTCAGTTCTTGTATTGCCTCCTTTGCGTACGGCTTCAGCGTGTCTGCCATCGCAATGAGAGCCGTCGGCTTTTTATTCACCACGAGCACAACGACGGTTTTTGCTTCATTTTGAAGCCGTACTAATTGTTCCTCAAATGCACTTGTCGCGAGACCGAGATTCTCAACGTGTTTTTGGTTTCCTATCTCCACCTCGACTCCATCGACGGTACCTCGCACGCCAAACCCCGATATAGCTTCGAAGTTTTTCGGCTCGCCAAGCGCACCAGCCCCCTTGCCCTTTTCGATGATAGCGCGCGCAAGCGGATGCTCGGAACCCGTCTCTACGGACCCCGCATAATAGATTGCTTTCGCTTCATCGATATCCGGCGATATTAAAATAAAATCAGTAACCACCGGTTTTCCGATGGTGAGCGTCCCCGTTTTGTCAAAAACGATGTTGTTCACGCGATATGCTTTTTCAAGGGCCTCCCCTCCTTTGAGAATAATGCCGAATTTTGCCGCACGCCCGATCCCCACAATAAGAGCGGTCGGGGTAGCAAGCCCCATAGCACAGGGGCACGAAATAACGAGAACCGCAATCATGCGGATAAGACCAGCCCGAAACGGAAGAGCCGCCACAAAATACCATCCAAAAAATACGATGACCGAAAGGATAATTACGGCCGGGACAAAATATTCGCTGATCGTATCAACAAGATTTTGAATCGGCGCGCGGGACGCTTGGGCTTCTTCTACCATACGGACAATCTGGCTCAAAAGCGTATCCTTCCCCACTTTGGTCGCCCTAAATTTAAAAAGGCCTTCCTGATTTATGGTCGCGCCGATCACTTCGTCTCCCGTGACCTTGCCAACCGGAAACGACTCGCCGGTTACGACTTTTTCATCTATATGTGTTTTCCCCTCAACAACAATCCCGTCAACGGGAATTTTTTCAGATGGCCTTACGACAACAATTTCGTCGACCCGTATTTCATCGATCGGGACAGTCACCTCTTTGCCGTCGCGAAGAACGTGCGCGTCCTTCGCTTCAAGTTTCAAAAGCTCTTTAATTGCTGCCGACGCTCTTCCTTTCGCGACCGCTTCAAAATACCGGCCCAAAAGAATAAAAGAAAGAAGAGCGGCGGATGATTCCCAGAACGGATGATCGATATTAAAAAAGAGAAATCCTACAGCGCTGTAGAGGTAAGCCGCCGATGTCCCCAGGACAACCAAAACATCCATATTCGCCGATCCGACACGAATCGCAGTGAACGCGTTGCGATAGAATGGCCATGCGATGACAAACTGTATTGGCGTTGACAAAATCCAATAGAAGTAATTGAGATCGATCCGGAACGGCGGATGCGCGACATCAACAAAAAAGCTTACGAAGAACTTCACCGGTTGGGCAATAAACCAGAAAAGATAACTCGTTAGGTAACTGCCATATGCGACAAATCCGGTACCCGTAAGCGTCGGGATACCCGCGTTTAAGAAATCAAACAATTCGTGTACATGCGTCACGTTAAACATATGAATGAGCATGTAGTAGATAATGATCGGAGCGGCAAGGATAAAGCTTGCGATGACACGCCGGCGCGCTTCGATTATTTTTTTCGCTTCTAGTTCTTCTTCTTCGGCCACAGTATTCGTTGCCTCACTTGGCCGAATGAGGTCATACCCAAGTTTACCGATAAGCTCGTCTATTTTCTCAAGAGTAATTTTTGTTTCGTCGATCTCAAGCGCGGTTTTTTCAGCGCCATAATTCGTTTTAATCGATACAACACCGGGTTGCGAGCCAATTAATTTATCGATCAAAATAGAACACGACGTGCAATGCATCCCTTTTACTTTAAGCACTAATTTTGTCATATAGAGTTGCTCGCCGCTTTATTGTTTATTAGAAATCATATCTTGTACATGGATCGTACCAATCATGTCAAAATGCGTGCGGTGTCCGCCATTGACGTCTCCCTCACCACACGGAACAGAACAGTAAAAAGGAAAGTCCCCTGCCTGTGTCGCGGTAAACGTGAGAGTAATGGTGCTATGCGCAGGCATGCGTTGCGAAACCCCAAAAGCATCAATTGCAATCCCGTGGTCGTAGTCATCTTCGTTTATAACCGTCGCAATGACCGTATCACCTCTGGCAATGTCAACTTCTTCCGGTATAAAACGCCATTCATTTTTCTTGGCAATAATGGTTATTTCTTTTACATGCCCGCTATCCACCGGAACCGAAGATTTTGGCAGAAAAAAATTTCGATAGACCACGCCTGCAGAAAGTATAACTACCAAAACGATAACGATGAGCAGGTATTTATTCATGCTGTTTTTACTTTTAAAAATCGGCTGACACCGAGACTTAGCACAGTCATCAGAACAAGAGACGCTAAACCTAAAATCCATTTTATTGGAAGGCCGGAGGCAGGCGCTGTCTCACTAACCTGAACCCAAAAACTTACGAGAATCGCCTTATCGGGATCAAGCGCGCTACCAACCGGGCGAAATTGCCCGAATATCCGGTAAAGCCCCGCCTCAGGAAATGCTTCCCGGAACTCGACACCGTGATCATCGATTTCCGCCGCATGACCAGCGTCCTCATCCCCATGCGCCATCGCTTCGCTGAACACAGACGCCGACATGTGAGAATCGCCCATAGGATGCGCATGTATAAATTGCGTCCAATCATCTTTTATAATCGCGAGGTGCATCTGAGCACCTAAGAAATTTTCAAGCACAACCTCGTCGCCTGTCAGCGCGTGAAGATCAAATGCTATCCGAGACTCCTTACCCTTTACAACCGGCTCATCAATGAGGAGTGCGACTTGATAGTCGCCCACAGTCATACTCCTCGCAAAAGATATCTGTTTCTCTTCAACGGCGCCGCCGCCACCAACCAGCAGTTCTGGATGTCCAATTTTATGGTCGACATTGTCTTTTGTGATTTCTGACCAGATTTTATAACGCCCGGGTTTTGAGAACACGTAGTCAACCGACAGCATTCCGGGCGTACCAGAGGGATTCGGATGAATATGAAAAAATTCGTTCATATCAGACCGAACACCGATCACGTGCATTAGTTTTTCATGCTCGACCTGAAGGAGAGAAGACGCAACCGGTATAGCGCCAGGCTTTTCATTCACAAAAAAATCTAATGTTGTAGCTGAACCAGCAACGGGCAGCGCAGGCGATGCGTTCATATTAACCACAAGTCCTTCACGTACTTCGGTCTCTTCATGTATCGCGGCGGGACTATGCGTAGAATCTTCCTCCGTCATGGGATTGTCGAGATGATTATCTTCACCCACCATTGACTGATAGAAGAACCGTGTTGGAAGAGTATAAATTACGAGTTGGGCGAGAAGCAGTGAAAGTACCACGAGAAACCAAAACCGCCATGGCATCATGCGAGATTCTGTTTTTTTCTCTTCTTCGGGTAGAGCTGATATACTGCGCTCTTTCTTCCTATAATACCACCACAGCGGCGCGATCCAGAAAAAAGCCAGCGCCCAGTTTCCAAGCCACAGCGGTAATCCGAGAAGTCCGGTGCCAATCTCCAGGCCATGACGGTGGGGCACTTCTCCTAAATGAAACTGGTTAATAATTTTTCCCAAAAACTGCTTCTCTCCGGTAATATCTTCAAGAAGCGTATGCTGGCCGGAGTTTACCCACCACGCATGCGTAAAAAGGCCAAGCACCAAGATAAAAGCCGCGACATACACCATTACCCAGCCCGTCGCCCGTTCTACTTTTTCCTTACGCGCAACAAGCCACGTGAGCCCATTTACACCAAGGATACCAAGTATCGCAAGCAAAAGGAGCGGCACTACCCGACCGATCGCATGAACCAAGAAAAGTGTCCACCCGTAAAAGATATTTGCTGATGTAATAATTTCAATAAAGATAAGGGGCGTGGCAGGATGCGGGCATCCGACCCCTACATTGCCGAGGAACAAGCCGAGCAGAAAGGCCTTGAGATAATCATGCTGATTTTGAATGAACGCAGGTGCGGCGCCCGTGTAACTCGGCATACGAAATTTTATAAATCCCAACTCGCCGAGCGCGAAAAGATACGCGAGTAACCCCGCGAAAAGATACACCCAATTTTTTACAAGCTCAAATGACTGCAACTTTACCCCGATTTGTGAAGCAGTAACGGTTGTCTGAATCGTCTTGCCAACGACTGCGGCGGCGACACCATACATGCTGAGCATAACTACAACTCCAAGCCCGAATGCGAGCGCAACGCCCAATCCTTTGACGCCCCCCTTTTTCATAGAGAGCGGAACAATCACGAAAGCGAGGGGTAATGTGCAAGGGAGTACGATCATTGTCAGCCCCATCGTGTAGCCGAAAAAATACCAACCGAGTCCAGACCGCTCTGTTGTTGCGAAGAAAGACGCCCACAAGAGACCAAAAATGACAAGCCCAATGAGCCCAATGAGAACTGTCGTGAGAATAGTTCGGGCTTTCCCCGTTTGATTCATTGATTCTCCCCGAGATTAAACATAAGGGCAATACTTGCGCCAAGAACGCCGATATCGCGGAATGTAACCGCGTCCAAACCCACAAGAAGTAAAATAAAGCCCATTTCGAACGCCGAGAGCAATGTTACCAACCAAACCAATTTGCGCGGTAAAAACCAAGCGAGAAAAACAAGAGCAAACAATATCTCAACCGCTCCCTGTATGGTCAGGAACGTAACCCCACCACCGCCTATACTCATAATGGGATTTTGTATCACTACCGGAAGTTGCCGAATCGCCCATGTCCACGCAGTCGGATGGGATATAATATCAAATCCGGAGTACAGATACATAACCCCAAGCCCTAATCTTAGCGCCCAGTTCACACGTGTTGTACGTGACACAACCATATTTATGTAGAGAGCTCGCGTAACCGCTTTAAAAATTTCTCCTTATCAAACCCGCCTGTTGCCCATACCTCGCCATTGATTATTATACCTGGCGACGCGAAAATCATGTGCTTTCCGGCAAGTTCTTGCCCTTCCGGAGTGACCACACTCACATTTCGATATTTCACATTCGGCCACTCGCTTTCTATAGAACGCCAAAATTCCTCAAACCTTTTACAATGAGCGCACCCTGGTGATGACAGCTCTTCGAGGCTTATCTCCTTTGCCACCTATTTATTATCACGCATTGCTTACTGAAAACCAAGCATAATTATCCCCACACCCCCCTCCGCGCGTTTAAGTGCAATAAAAAAAGCGGATACGAGTTATCGTTCCGCCATTTCTTCATGCGCAGTTGTACGTTTACAGACGATACACCAAATGTGCTTGATATGCCCTGCCGCTTTATTCCTGCCTACAAGCCGCTGTATCTGCTGAATAGTATCGCACGCGGTACATCTTAGGCTTTTCATAATGGTTTTGCGGGCTGTTTTTGGCATTACCCCTCCTTGAATTTGTACTTCAGTGTTTCCGTCCGGCTGGCTTGCTAGAGACCGCCCGAAGCGCCTCCGCCACCAGTGTCGCCACCGCCGAAGCCTCCGAACCCACCACCATCGCCGCCTCCGCCCCCGCTTCCGCCAGAACCTCCCCCGCCGAGAATGCCTCCTACAATGGCACCTGTTGTAAAGTCGTCATCGTCGGACGCAAACAAGATGCGCTTCCCGCGTTTGCGATGTTCCATACGGAGCTGTGCGTTTTGCTCGGCCAACAGTGCACGATATTCCGCTCGACCACCTCCACGCGCCACTTCGCGAGAAACCGTACTTGTCGGTCTCTCGAGCTCTTCCGCAATGGCGGTAAATGTCTTGCCCGCCTCAAGTCCTCTGCTGATTTCTTCACGCTCTGCAGACGTTAAAACATAAAATGATGTGTGCATACGGATATATTATCCGTTGCAGTAGATTGTTGGAGAAAAGAATAAAAAAGCGGGCGAGATTATCGCACCGCAGGATAAGGATAATGCTTTCTATAAGGGCACTTCGCCAAAAACATCGTAACCCCCGTAGCTATACCATTAACAGTTGGGTTGAGAGTAAGTCTGGCATCACATCCATCTCGAGAGCAAACATTGCCCCATACTTTTCCGTCAAATCTCCATACCGCTAGTTTATGACCATTCGCTTCTGCTCTAGTTGTTGCATCTGTCTTACGCCGTTGAACTTCATGATATGGCGCTTCTTTGGTTACCGACATTTGAACCCCTCTTTCTCTAAAAAAGAAAGTAGCATTTTAAAAATTATTTGTCAATAATAACTTTGTTGCGGGGGGGTGACTGCATTGCTTGTCCTGATAAGCATAACGAAGAATAGATAATCGTTTGCCCTGACACTTGCAAGCCTTTTTTGGATGTGCTTCAATGACAATGGAGATGGAACGGAGGTAGAGGACATGAAAAATAAAAGAAGAAAACTTCACTTAAAACTTGTTGTTAATAACGTAGCGAACGTCAGACCTCCAGTAATAGGGATAGCTCGGAAAGCTCACACTCCCCTCTCCCGCAATACGACTTCTCGAGAATATACACGTGCTATCTGGAAAGAACCCCTTGATCTTTGTCATTGGGATTAGAAGAAAAAAACCGTCCTCCCCACGAGAGCGGTGTTTTTTTACAAATAAAAAAGCTGTCTACCGGGGGCGAGCAGGCGGAGGCGACGACCATCGTACCGCCATTATTTTTTAATCGGGTGCAATATTATCATTTTGTCGTGGGCTTCCTATGAACACTCCGCAGTGCTCAGCTCATGTTACCAAAATGAGCTCTATTCGTAGTATATTATAAGGGTAAGAAGCAATGAATAATTGATATGGACGAACAAGAAAAGAATATAATACTCGATTGCCAATCCGGCAACGTCGAGCGTTTTTCCGAACTGTATAACATTTATATCGGGAAAATATATAAATTTATTTATTTCAAGACACTCCATAAACAAACCGCAGAAGATCTCACCAGCGAAGTTTTTTTTAAAGTTTTGAAAAATATAAATAAATTTAGTACCAAATATAGGTTTTCCCCGTGGATTTACAAAATAGCCCAAAACACCGTTATCGATTATTTCAGAACGTACAAAAAAACGGAAAATATCGAAGATATCTGGGGGCTTGCCGACGATACGGATTTCGTGGAAAAAATTGAGGAAAAAATGATTTTTGAGAAGGTACAAAAATATCTTGCCGGATTTTCGAGTGTCGAGCGCGAAATTATAATAATGCGCTTATGGCAGGATATGAGTTACGACGAAATATCGGAAGTAACCGGCAAAAACGCCGGAAATTGCAAGGTTATTTTTTCAAGATCTATATCCAAATTGCGAAGTGAAGTTTTACTGGCAGCGTTAATATTATTAGTACTTCATATATAAAAGTATGCAAAATATAGAGAATATATTGGAAGAAATATATAAAATAGAGCCCGCCTTAAAAAACAGAGAGGGGGAATTAATTAAAATTATCAATTCTTTAATCGATTTAAAACCGGAAGTTAAAATAGATGAGAACTTTATATTAAGTTTGAAAAGCAAGCTCCAATCGAAATACGGCGTATCGGAACCGCCTAAAACCTGGTTTACATTTCTAGACCTTAGACTCGTTGGAGGTTTAGCTGTTGCGGCACTCTTAATTATTATTGCCGCGCCGTTTATAAAAACCACACCTTCCGATACCGGACAACCTAGCGAGACGTCTATCATTACCAATAGAGACGACGGATCTGTTGTCGTTAAAAACGACGAAGGCATTGTCACAAAACAATCCGAAGCCGGTAAAACAATCGCTGGGTTTGTAAAATTTAAATCCGCGGATGAATACAAAAAGTACCTTGCCTACTCTGACCAGGGTTATTACGGTTTCGGCGGTGGTATCGGCGGGAGAATAGATACAATGGGCTTAAACGAAGCAATGCCATCGCCTGCGCTTTCTCAACCAACCGGCATAAAGCAATCTGATGCCACCGCGCCAAGCCGGGTTTCCGAAACCAACGTACAGGTTGCCGGCATTGACGAGCCAGATATTCTAAAAACCGACGGAAAAGAAATTTATTTCTCACCAATGTATCAATATTACTACGCGCAGCCTATGCCTATGGGGGTTTCTGTTCCGGAAACTTTTATTAACCCGGATATTATAGAAAAAAATATATTACCGCCTTATACCTACAACAAGCCCAAAACCAATGTCATAAAAGCTTTCCCGGCTGACAAGCTTTCAAAAGACGGAGTGATAGATAAAACCGGCAATCTGCTGCTTTCCGGCAATATTCTGATAATTTTTGAACAGCAAAACATATACGGATACGACGTTTCAGACCCAAAAAACCCGACCCAAAAGTGGAACGTGGGAATAAACAGCAGAAATTCTTTTGTGGAGTCGCGCCTCTACGACGGAGTAATATATCTTGTAACGCGCACAAACACCAATAGATACGATCCTTGCCCAATTGTGCTATTTAAAACAGGCGGGCAAGAAATCTCCGTCAGATGCGAAAATATTTACCACCCAATCGGATCTACCCCAGTTAACGCGAATTATCATATATCCACGATTAATCCGGCCACCGGCAAACTTGCGGAAGGAATTTCGTTTGTCGGCTCATACGATTCAACCGTGTATATGTCAAAAAACGGCATCTATATCGCGTACTCACGGCAGGGAGATTTCTTGAAACTCATCCGTGATCTGTTTTCCGAAAACAGCGATATTATCCCGAAAGAAATCGTAGGCAAACTCGAAAAGCTGATGACATATGATATAAGCGATTCGTCAAAAATGTCGGAATTTCAGATTATTTACAGAGACTACTTAAATTCACTGGGTAGTGATGAATCATTAAGAATAGAAAACGAGCTTTCCAACAGGGCCGGAGATTACTTCAAAAAGCACAAAAGAGAGCTGACAAAAACCGATATCATAAAAATCGCAGTAAACTCTTTAAAAGTTGACGCAATGGGAACTGTACCAGGAAATCTTCTCAACCAATTCTCTCTAGATGAATACCAAACCAATTTAAGAGTTGCCGTGACAATCGGCGGCAACGGATTTATGGGATTTGGGAATCAATCAGAGCAGGAAAACGATATCTATGTGCTAAACACGAATTTATCGCGCATTGGATCCATTGAAGGTCTTGGTCTTGGCGAAAGGATATATTCGGCAAGATTCATTGAAGATAAGGGGTATCTTGTTACCTTCAAACAAATCGATCCGTTTTTTGTTCTTGATTTGAGCAACCCTGCACGCCCGCAAGTCAAAGGAGAGCTGAAAATCCCCGGATACTCTGCGTATCTGCATCCTATCAACAAAGACAAAATCTTGGGTGTAGGCAAGGAAGGATCCCGGGTTAAGGTTTCGCTTTTTGACGTGTCTGATGCCGCGAACCCGAAAGAAGCGTCAAAATTTGTGCTCGAAGAATATTGGTCTGATATATTAAATACCCATCACGCATTTTTACTGGACCCCAGACATAAAGTATTCTTTATGCCCGGCGGCAACGGAGGATACGTATTTTCCTATGACAGCGACAAGCTCTCGATCAAAAAAGCAGTGAGCGGCATCAGCGCAAAACGTGCTGTCTTTATAGACGATTATATGTATATCGCGGGAGACAATAAAATTATTGTGCTTGATGAAAATAGCTGGGAAAGAATAGGCCAATTGGATCTGTAATCGTTTGCTTTATTTCGAGTAAAGCGCTGATGTGATTTTTTTATAAAAAATGCCCGGTCACTGGTTTGTGGTCGGGCTTGCTATAGAATTACCTTACTCGCGACGGCAATGCTTAGCTAAGTCTGTAAGCTCCATGCCAAGAAAGATTTTGTGAAGTACCTCGTACACCCTTCGTAGCTCATGTTCTACACTTACTTCTCTTAGCATAGAGAGGGCTCGAGTTGCATGCACGAGCGCGTCAGCTCGACGCCGAAGTTCATTCTCTGCATCAGCAAGAAAGCATAGATAGCCGCACGCGTCCAAACAATTTGGGTTTGTTGGGCTTAGATGCCGCTCAGCGATTAAGCTCATCTGCAAATCGTATGCACGCTGATAACATGCGGCAGCGGACTCTAGATCCCCGACCTCTCTGTAGGCATGCCCAAGAAAACATTGACTCTCGGCGCTTTGCGGATTAAGTTCGACAATGAAACGATACAGTTGGAGATTCTCTCGGTGCAGTCCGTGAGCTATCAGTGGCATATGAATACTCACAAGATTGTAAATTGAGATGTTGGGGAATTCGGATAGGAGTGCCCCCAAAAACTCTTGCCACATCGTCTCGAACTTACCGCTATCGAGTTTTGGGTGAAAGACCTGGAGAAGCCCCGCGATTGCTTCATCAACTTTGCGAGATTTCCCTTTTTCGAAATGCTCATGCAGATAGAACTGATCCACAAGGTCCTGCGATGTCACGTTGTGCCTCCTTTTTTGGCTCCTTTAGGAGTTGGTGTAAATGAAAACCCAAAAAGACTGTACCATATAGAATATAATATATCCATAGAACGTAGAATGCTCCGCGGACTTTCCTGCATCCTTCAGCAAGTTCAGAACAAGTCTCTATATCTTGAGTTGCGGGGAATGTTAGACGCCCGCCCCGTATCAAGCTTGCTTTGGTATCGGGGTTAGAACCGCTTTAATGGAGAATAATGGGTTACCCGCCGTTCGCCTTTGTTAAGACATGGTAAGGTACTTATAACTATACATAGTGTTCACCTAGAGGTGAGAGTTATATTTATACCCACGACCTATCACAATATGGTTATATTTAGTTTCAAGATTTCTATAATAAGAAAAGGCGACCTTGGATTACTCCAAAGCCGCTTCGAGAGCGTGATAAGAAGCTATATCTTATCAGAACCCCCTATGGTTCTAATACCGTTTAACGTTGTTCAATTCTTATCGCCACAGGAGTCTCTATTATCCTGTATGCACTAATTGACAGTATGGGTCTACTTCCGGGGAATCGAAATATGATGAAATAACTTGGCACGTACCCGGACACTGTGACGAGAAAAACTTACATGCTTTGCAGCGTTGCGAGAGACGAGACTCATCGCGGAAAATCCCCCAACGCCGGTCATCTGCCCAGAGCTGTTGAAATGACGTTTCTGTCAGACGACCGATTACGTACGATTCGTCGTCAAGAAGAATACAAGCGCGTAATTCTCCATTCGGCGCAATGCAAGCGGCCTCAACACCAGCTACACAGCGCTTAGTAAAATATGATGGCGTATTAAATATCTTCCCTTCTGACATAAGATCGTAGCTAGCTGCGATTTCAAGGGATGTAGTACTTCGAAGCGTCTGCACTTCATCCAATAAGATGGACAACTCTTGGCTGGTTAGCTGTTTATGCCTGAACTCTTTTTTAGCTCGTCCAGCTGGACGAAGTGGGATGAGAGTCAGTGCTTCAACACCTAAACTCTCCAATTCGCCGACAAACTGCGACAGGCACCGTTTATTTTCTCTGGTGAGAATGGTATTGATCCTTACTCGTTTACCGCTCGCCACCAGCTTTTTGATCGTCCGAATGGTATTTTTGTAAGAATTCGTCTTCCGTATTGAATTGTGAACGTCAGATGGTCCATCTAAACTCACGATATATAAACTAATTGGCAGCAAGAGCATCTGATCCAAACGATCGGTAGATATAACACCGTTTGTGTTGACACTTACAAAGAGGCCGGCTCCACTCGCCGACTCCACGATGTCAGTGAAGTCTTGACGGATCGTTGGCTCGCCACCCGTGAAGCGAATTTCAAATACTCCGCAAATAGCAAATGCTTCGAACATACAGCGTAACTCCGAGACTGGCAATTCTTGCGATCCAATCACATCTGGCTGACCGCAATAATCACACTTGAGATTGCATCGTCTCGTAAGTTCAAACCACAAACAGAACGGCGCTGCACGCGCACGCAATGGCGCATTTTCGACCAGTGGGATGATATCTATCTCTGATCGCTGTTTTTTGCTAGCCATGTCTTCAGGTAAGATTGCTTCAGCCTGGCCAGTTTCTCTATCAAATATAAACCCGCCTCCTCCCCTCTCTTCACGCAGAATATACCGTCTTATTTTACCTGCACGATTCATAACTATTCCTCCTTTTGCCAGTTTTGTTAAAGAAAATACATCTCATATATTACAGCAGTTTTGATGAAAAACAACCCCACAAAAAGGGCGGGGGCGCAGAATTGATGGGGTTGGATTTTTTTGCCCATCGCAAAAGCCACACTCGCTCGCTTTATTTATCCTTTGAGCTTTCTTCGACCACTACTGCTTTTCCACCAAAGCTCGCGTCTCTTAGCACCTGTCATTGTTTCAAATTCTTCGTGATAAAATAGTACAAGTGGTCTTCGATTTTTTGTCGCACTAACTCGCCCCGTATGATGACATTTCAGGCGCCTCTCTAGATCATGAGTATAACCGACGTATGTTCTATCATCCTTTCCCGAAAATAGAATATAGATGTAATACATATTGTAAAGATAAATTTTTGCTCACAAAAATTTATTGTGCGGGGGTTGCTTGCCCGCCTGACGGCGGTCGGGGTTGGATTTGGTTTGCTTTCTCGGCAAACCCGGCCAATGCCGTCAGGCATTGGCTTCAAACCCGCCCACCTCGGCTGAAATACACAAACGAAAAACACGACGTAAAGCCGTGTTTTCGTTTGTGAGTTGCGGGGGTTGGATTTGAACCAACGACCTCAAGGTTATGCATACCAGCTACAGTTTTCACTGTCCTGTTTTTAAAGCAGGTTTGTGGTCTGGACTTTCTCTTCGCCATCGCTGAAGCATATGTTGCATCAGCAGTAGGCGCCTGCCATTAAGTCTCTACACCTTCTCTGACGGTACCGTCGGAGCTTGGCTCGGGATTACCACCGCCTGCGGCTTCCCCGAATTTGACAGGTTCTACATCATGAGTTTTCTCACGTGCAGCCCATTGCAAGATCAGCCCACACGCATCCCTATATTCGGCGGACACTGGTTTGCGTTGACGTTTATCGGTCTCAACCATTTGGATTGAACCGCCGTAAGCGATAAACATTTTGACAGGAAAGATATAAAATACGTCTTTATCCTCCAAATATACTAGCGCGAAATCAAAGTCAGATTCATTATATGCGTCGCGTAACATAATACGACGATTTGTTTTAGTACGCCGGTTATCCACAACATAATTTTGAGATGTTGTATCAAGCCAAGCGCTTTTGACTTGAACTCGCACTAATACTCCCTCAACATCGAAAACTAGGTCGTATGGAAGCCGATCACCAACCGGCCTCAGTACCGCCCAATCTCGTTTAAGGGCATGGAGAACAGCAGCTTGTTCTGCTATATCTCCCTTTGTCTTAGTGTTCATTCTGATCTTGCGGAATTGAGCCTTGCGAGCTACCAGGCTGCTCCACCCCGCGCAGAAATTATATGCTATGTAAACACAAAAAACAAGCTCGCAGCTGGATTCTCTCCTCTTCAAGGTTCAACTTTGAAGAGGAAACGTGAGAGAACCACTCTATAGCACAATGTACATATACGTGTTACGAATAAAACAGATTCCTCATCGCCCACAGGGAGGCCAGGATGTTTCGATAAACACTGCACTCTCTCATGAGTCTATTGCTGATTCTCGTCAGTCTCGTCTGGTGGGGTTGTCTCTTCTCCGTGGTTCCTATAACAATCGCATATCTCTTCGGCTATATCACACTGCGAAATGTAGGAATATATATCCTCACATTCGTTGGATTATCATGCCTTGCTGTTCTTTGCCAATACAGTTTTGACGCCACAGAAACATAATAAGGGAGCCCCGTCTCCCTTTTTTTATTTTATTACGCGGCTTAGGAAAGCGCCGTTTCGTACTGCCGCGCGCACCAGAGGAGCTCGTAATCGTGAAAGCGTTTGCCTATAAACTGGATGCCAACGGGAAGAGTATCGATAACGCCAGCGGGAATCGAGATTGCGGGGAGCCCCGCAAGATTCACGGGAACCGTATAGACATCTTCGAGATACATCGAGAGAGGGTTTTCGGTTTTCTCGCCGAACTTAAACGGCAGATTGGGAGCAGTGGGGGTAACAATGACGTCAACTTTTTTGAAAACTTCCTCAAAATCTTTTGTAATGAGCGTGCGGACGCGCTGGGCCTGAAGATAATACGCATCATAATATCCGTGCGAGAGAACATATGTTCCGATTGCAATGCGGCGCTTTACCTCGGTGCCGAATCCTTCTTCGCGAGTATTTTTATAAACATCAAAGAGCGTGTCGCCTCCCGAGCGCGAACTATACCGAATTCCGTCGAAACGCGCGAGATTGCTCGATACTTCGGCGGGCATAATGATGTAATAGCAAGCAAGCGCATAGGAAGCATTTGGCACATGCACCGGCACAAATCGAAAACCGTGCCCCTCCGCTTTGGTATATGTTTTTTCAATAAGGGTTTTGATCCGTGGGTCAAGCCCCGAAGCAAAAAACTCTTCCGGCACACCGATCCTGTACTCATTCTTTATAGGAACTTCCTCTTTCACTTCAACGCTCGTCATGTCGAGCGGGTCGCGACCCTCAATCGCGCGGAAAAGAATTTCGGCGTCTTCAACCGAATTTCCAAATGTTCCGATCTGGTCGAGACTGGAAGCCATAGCCATAAGACCCGAGCGGGAAACGCGGCCATAACTCGGCTTGAACCCCACGACCCCGCAAAACGACGCGGGCTGACGAATCGAGCCGCCCGTATCTGAACCAAGCGCACCCGGCGCCATTTGGGATGCGACTGCCGCAGCAGACCCACCCGAGGAGCCGCCCGGTACACGGCTTAAATCATGCGGATTTTTGGTAGGCCCGAATGCGGAGTTTTCGGTTGATGAACCCATGGCAAATTCGTCGAGATTTGTTTTCCCAAGAAAAATACTCCCCTCTTTTTTCAGCTTCTCTATCACATGCGCATCGTATGCGGCAGTATACTCCGCAAGAATCCGGGAAGCGGCAGTCGCGCGCTCGCCCTTGATTAAAATATTGTCTTTAACGGCAAGCGGGATTCCTTCGAGAAGCCCCAATGCGCTTCCTCCCGCTATTTTTGCATCTACGCGCTCTGCTTCTTCGCGCGCACGCGAGTCAAATATATGGAGAAAAGCGGAGATATTCTGGTCCTTCTCTTCAAGTGTTTTTAAATAAGAATCGACGACCTCACGGGCGGAGATTTTCTTGGTTTCGATTTTTTCGTGAAGATCCCGAATGGTTGATAGTACAGGCATAACGTATTCCCGCTATTCTCCGAATACTTTTTTTGTCTTCAAAAAGTGATCCTCTCGCTCCGGAAAAGACCCGCGTAGCATATCAGCATCCGATTCGGACGGCATAGTCTCCACGTCACGACGTAATTCTTTCAACGCAGGGGCAAACGAAAGCGTCGGCGGAATATCGCCAATAGGCGCGTCTGAAAGCTTGTGCACATATGCCAAAATAGAATCGAGCTCACCGGGCAATTTTTCGAGCTCGACTGCGCTTGCTTTTATACGCGCAAGATCAAATAAATGCTTTACCTCGTCTCGATTCAGCATGAAAACACTATAGCTTACTCTGCGATTAATTTCAAAAATTCTTTCTCGCTCATAATAGCAACGCCCAATTTTTTTGCTTTATCGTATTTCGAGCCGGGTGAGGCGCCCACAACAACATAATCTGTCTTTTTGGAAACAGCCTCTGACGCGTCTCCTCCGTGCGCCCGAACTGCATTTTTTGCAGCTTCGCGGGATATTGATTCAAGCTCTCCGGTAAAAACAAACGACTTCCCAGTGAGTTTCCCGGGCTTCCGCTTTGATGTATGTAAAACTTCGATGCCTTTATCAAGAAGTTTTTTGATAAGGCGGACATGATACGGATCGCGGAAAAATGAATACACACTGTGCGCAACGATATCTCCGATATTCTTGATATTTTGAATTTTCTCAAATTCCGCGCCTATCAGTTTCTCAAGAGACCCGAAGTGCTCCGCAAGATCCATCGCAGTTTCTCCACCAACATGCAGAACCCCAAGAGCAACCAAAAACCGAGGAAGCGTAATGTGTTTTGATTTTGCGATTGCCTCGATGATATTTGAGGCGGATTTTTCGCCAAACCGCTCAAGCACCGATATATCGCCTTCCGTAAGATCAAAAAGATCCGCGGCATCCTGAATAAGACCCTGATCGAGCAATACATCTATCGTCTTCGGCCCAAGGCCGTCTATATCAAACGCGTGTTTGCCGACAAAATGGTAAAGCATCTCGCGTTTTTTCGAGGGGCATTTTTTGTTGATACATCGGACGAGAATCCCTCCTTCGTCGCGCTTGAGCGCTTCTTTGCATACAGGGCAATGTTTTGGCATATGAAATTCTTTTTCACGCCCCGTCCGCAATCCCGTGAGCACTTTCCGCACATCCGGGATCACGTCCCCCGCGCGCCCGACGACAACGCTATCGCCGATTTTGAGGCCAAGCCTTTTGATTTCATCTTCATTGTGAAGCGTGGCGCGGCTGATCGTAACCCCGCCTACATTCACGGGGTCGAGATGCGCGACAGGCGTCAAAACTCCCGTCCGCCCTACCTGCACGACAACATCAAGCACCCGTGTCATCGCCTCACGCGGCGCAAATTTGTATGCAATCGATGCGCGCGGTGCTTTGCCGACTACACCAGCGCGAGCGTGAAGCTCATTATCATTGAGTGAGACGACAATACCGTCAATTTCATAGGGAAACGATTCGCGGATATGGCTGATTTTTTTGTGGTATGCCAAAACAGCACTTAGCGTCGGGCATACCTCTGTATGAATGTCGGTTTTAAACCCCAAACTCCGTAAAACTTCATGCTCCTCACTATGGCGCTTGGGCCCGCCTTTCACAAGTAAATCGTATGCGAAAAATTCGAGATGGCGCGAGCGGACAATCTCTGGGTCAAGCTGGCGTAAAGACCCTGCGGCGAGATTTCGCGAGTTCGCATAAACTTTCTCGTCTTTACGCTTTTGCGCGCGGTTGATTGCCTCAAGCGCTTTTTTTGATATCAGCGCTTCCCCGCGCACTTCGACTGTCTCTGCTTTCAAAATGCCGCTAGACATCCCGCTAGACGTCCAACGTCTAGCGGGGTGTCTCAGATTATGATTTTCGAGCTGAAGCGGGATTGATTCAATCGTACGTATATTGTTTGTAATATCCTCGCCGATTTTGCCGTCTCCGCGCGTTGAGCCCTGTACAAGTACGCCATCGCGATAGACAAGTGAAAGCGCAAGGCCATCAAACTTGAGTTCCGCAAAATATTCGTGCTCGCGCACCGGTACCACTTTTCGGAGCCGATCCTCCCACTCCCGCATATCATCTTCGGAAAAC
>Ga0209542_10003939_pt1 | contig 31149 bp, 42 predicted proteins | sample RifCSPhighO2_01_FD_184028 | JGI IMG/M metagenome (GOLD analysis project Ga0209542, IMG submission 184028) | Soil microbial communities from Rifle, Colorado - Rifle CSP2_plank highO2_0.1 (SPAdes) (version 2) | ecosystem: Environmental > Terrestrial > Deep subsurface > Rock core/Sediment ... | reverse complement strand
AGGGCAATCAACAACCTCGGCAGCATACATACATTAAATACTACCTCTAATATATAAGTCAACAGCAGTTTCTCTAATTTGACTCATGCCATTGTAAGCTATACTGTTGGCAATCGATCTGGCATTAGACCAGTAGGTACTGGCACTAACAATCCCTAAAGTCCTATTAGATAAGGTTTGAGCAAGATACCATTCAGTTCCTTGATCGGAACTAGCTCCTCTTAAATTATCTTCCCCTGAATACCTTTCAGCAGATTCACCTAAGGCAGCAACTATCATCCTATCAAAGGCTTGCTGCTCGCCTGACTTATCTGGATTCATCATAGACCAAGTTGCACCAGCATACGTAGTTGAAGGACTAATGGTAGCACCCATAAAAATTCCTCTAACATAAAACACTCCTTTAATATGTCCAGCTTCGTGGGTAGCTATTTTTAAATCGTAATTTGCTTTTTTGACAAACCTAGGATCGTCTAAGTGATATTCTTGCAGCTGACCCCTTTTGAGTAGACTGTGAAACTGTTCACGGCGGAACGAAGTTAAATGAACTAGATTAGGATGCTTATCAACTAATCTCTCCATACTTGTATTATACCAATTATATTGCCAAATTGCTAGTTTTGGGTTACGATTGATAGTTATGGTTAAACTTCAAGCTAGCTCACCATTTCAAGCTTTAAAATTTAGGGATTTTAGGTTATTTTGGTTTGGATCCTTAGTCTCAATGATGGGTAACCAGATGCAAACGGTGGCTGTAGCCTGGCAGGTTTATGAAATTACCCATTCGGCAGCAGCCTTAGGCTTAATTGGAATTGTCCAATTCTTACCAATTTTACTATTTTCTCTTATTGGTGGAGTGGCAGCTGATAAGCTTGATCGCAAAAAGCTGCTGATTTTTAGCCAAATTGTTTTAGCTTTATCGGCTGGTAGTTTAGCCTTGATAACTCATTTAAACCTAATCCAATCAGTCTGGATATATTTAGTGTTATTTGCTAATGCCACAATTAATGCCTTTTCCCAACCAGCCAGACAATCAGTATTACCTAATTTAGTACCCAAAGAATACTTTATGAATGCCGTTGGCCTGAATACCTTGCAGCGCCAAATTGGAGTGATTATCGGTCCGGCGGTTGCCGGATTTATGATCGCCGGCCTGGGCGTCCAAAGTATCTACCTATTTAATGCAGTCTCTTTTGTCTTTTTACTACTGACAATTATTCCCATCCATGTTCCGGCCCATATTGAAGCCACCAAAGCTTCATTTAGTCTGAAATCGATTATGGAAGGGATTCATTTTGTCAAGAAGTCACCCATCTTGTACTCAACGATGATTTTGGATTTTCTAGCGACATTTTTTGGGACAGCTAATGCATTAATGCCGATCTTTGCCAAAGATATTTTGCATGTTGGAGCCCAGGGATTGGGATTACTTTACGCCGCACCCTCAATTGGCGGCATTTTGGCTGGTTTATTCTTCTCCAGTGTTCATAACCTCAAGCATCAAGGGATGATTATTATTTCGGCAGTAATGCTGTATGGTTTGGCGACTATTGGCTTTGGTTTATCGAAATCATTAATGTTGTCACTCTTTTTCTTGAGCCTAACCGGAGCTGGGGATATGGGCTCAACTATTCTGCGTAACACAATTAGACAGATGATTACACCGGATCATCTCAGAGGACGAATGGTCTCAGTCAATATGTTGTTTATCCAAGGCGGGCCAAGGCTGGGGGATGCTGAGGCTGGCTTCTTGGCAGCATTAGTTGGTGCCCCGATCTCAGTAGTAATCGGTGGTGTTGGAACAATTGCCATGACAACTTTGGTAGCAATTTTTATACCAAAACTTAGACAATACCAAAACCACACAATTGCCAGGTAAAAGTCCTCTAGTTATTGATTATTGACTTACCATTTAAAACGTCATATTATTCAGTTAGTATGCTTGAAAAAGAAATGGAAATTGAAATCATGAGGGCAGCTGGAATTGAGGACCAAGAAATTATCAGACTGGCAAGTTTAAGAAGAAGGGTAGCTGTAGGAGATTGCTCAGAAGTTACAGATGAGCATAAAAGAATGGTTTTTTGTAGGTACTTAATTGAAAATAGCCAGATTACAGATGAGTTGCCAGATTCAGAGCACGAGCCGTTGATCTATTTACCTGCTAAACCTAGTGGCCATCCTAATTTTTAACTTTAAAATCTAGGGCTAGTGAATTTAAACAAAATCTTTTGCCAGTTTTAGTTGGGCCGTCATCAAATACATGTCCAAGATGAGCTCCGCAGGTTTTACACATCACTTCAATCCGATGCATACCCAGCGAATAATCATCCTCAATTTTGAGATTTTCATTCTTGAGTGGCTTATCAAAGGAGGGCCAGCCAGTTTCGGTATCAAACTTGGAATCTGAGGAGAAAAGTTCAGTTCCACAGACCACACAAGAATAGATCCCAGGTTCGTGATTATTAGTGAATTTTCCAGAAAAAGGTGGCTCAGTACCCTTTAAAAAACAGATATTATATTGCTCTGGTGTTAATTTATTCCTCCTGTTATTTATATCAGCCATATCCTAATTATACCCCTTTTGACCCTTGTAATTAAAGCTAAAAAATAGTATACTAGATGCACTTTGAACGAACCAGTTAAGCTAGTTACACCAAGACCAAAGCCAGCTGTCTCAGAAAAAGCCCTGCAGCGGGAAATTTGGCATAAAATAGTTGTTAAAGTGATTCGGTGGCAAGAAGAAACCACTGGATTAACCGCTAAAATTACCCCTAAGGAGTGGGCAACCTATACAAAAAGCTTCATGGAGATTAATGCTAGCTCCGGTAAGGAAAAAATCAAATCTAAACTAGAAGAGGCTAAAAAACTAATTATGGAACACGGCGGCTTCGAAGATAAATAATTTTCCATGAAGACTAGTTTCCAGATTCTGCTCTACTACAAATATGTTCATATTGAAAATCCTAAAGGACTAAGGGAGGCTCAAGTTGAACTTTGTGAGAGATTAAACCTTAAGGGTAGAATTATTATTGCTAAGGAGGGGATTAATGGAACGGTTGAGGGAACCAAAGAGGCCACTGCGGAATACATTAGATTTATAACTGCAGATTCAAAATTCAAGAATATTCGTTTTAAGAAAAGCCAAAGTGATGGCAACTCTTTTCCCAAATTATCGATCAAGGTTAGGGACGAGATAGTCAGCGCTCATTTAGGCAATGATATTAGCCCCTTAGAAGTTGCTGGCCAATATTTAACTCCAGAGGAGTTGCACAATCTGATCCATTCTGACCAGAAATTCTATATAGTGGATATGCGAAATGATTATGAACAGGCAGTTGGCTATTTCGCAAATGGCTTGCTGGCTCCATTTACCAATTTTCGAGATTTACCAAAAATGTTACCAATTCTAAAAGATCTAAAGGACGAGTTAATAGTTACTGTTTGTACTGGTGGGGTTAGGTGCGAAAAAGCCTCAGGGTATCTTCTCCAGAATGGCTTTAATCAAGTTTTTCAGCTTGAAGGGGGGATTTTTTCATATATGGAAAAATATCCTAATGAAGATTTCTTAGGAAAGCTTTATGTCTTTGATGGTAGAGTGACCATGGGCTTTAATACAGAGGATCCAAAGCATGTGATTGTGGGCAAGTGTATTTTTTGCCAGGGTCCAGCCGACTGCTATTATGATTGCCAGAATTTATATTGTAAAGGCAAAAGGCACTTTATTAGCTGCAAATCTTGCCTTGAAAAAAACTCCGGCCTCTGCCAAAAAGACTCCCAGAATTTGACCCCCTTTGCTTAAAATAGTTGCAGAAATGCGGGTGTAGTGATAAGCTTCACTCGAAATGTCTATAGAACTAAACTTTCCAGAATACGATCCTAAGGATGCTAGGTGGCAAGCTAAAAAACTTGGAAAACGCACTGTTCATATCATGAAAGAGGAAAGTTCGACTCCTGGTTTTGAAACCTATTGGCGAGTGGAAAACGATCTTTTACCAAATTGTCAAACACGAATTGACCACTATAAGCCAAACCAATCTTCCCGTAAAATTGAAAGATTATCTATGCCCCTTGAAGCCGGAATTGTAGCACCGCCACTAATTACATGTTCTTTAACCGTGGTAGTTGAAGGTCTGCCTCAAAGTATTACTATAAACTCTGGGGGATATACCTGGAAAGAGAGCAGTGTAAGAGATGGCTTGCAGTCTGAACATCTCACAGTCGAATTTGCGCCCAGTGGCAATCTCAGTAAAGCTAGCCTTGAAACAGTTCGTTCAAGCAATCAAATTTTTAATACTGAGTTTGATTTTATAGGTCTATCGCAAGATAGGATTGGTTATACAGTTTCATCTTTTGATATGCCTAATATTGGAGAGGTTTTTAAGGAACTTAAGTCTTCTGGTTCTGCCAGTATTAGTGCACCACGCGCTCTACCTACTTTGGCCGAGGGAACTGCTAGCTTAGGGGTAGAGTTTAGTCTTTTTAGAAGTGTTCACTACTCAATTGACACTCTGCCAGATTTTCAGTTTCTAACTATAACCATCTCTAGAAGACATGAAAGTGACGAAAATCGAACTGACCTACTGATTCCAACAACAACTTTAGCTGGAAAACTACCTACACTTGAGGATGCCTGTTTTGCTGAACCTAGTGAGTGGCAGAACCTGATTGGTGAAAGCTTGTTTAGAAATTAATGTTTTCTCATTGTAACAGATTACGACTTGCATCATAATTAAAATGTAATCTTAACTATAATCCTAAGTAACAATAATTATTTATTGACAAACGATAAATAGTGTGCTAAGATAGTTTAAGTATATGGCAAAAAAAGGTTCAACCCCGATTAAATCGGGGTCAACATTTTTCCTCAAAAGCGTCATTTTTCTGATTGGAATTGGAGTATTTGTTGGTCTAATCTGGTTTCCTCAAACTGAAGGCAGAGCTAAAAATTTAGATTTAGTTAGTATCTATGCTGATCCATTTATCATTTATATCTATTTAGGTTCAACTCCATTTTTTGTAGGACTTTACCAAGCATTCAAATTGTTAAATTTGATAGATGAGAGTAAAGCCTTGTCTCAAGGCGCTGTAAATACATTGAGGAATATGAAATTTGCTTCTCTTACTTTAATCGGATTTATCGCTTTGGCATTGCTTTATATTCGCTTCGCAGCCAATGGTGATGATCCAGCCGGTCCAACAGCCATAGGCATTCTGGTATCTTTCACAGTTGCTGTTATCGCTACTGCCGCCGGTGTTTTTCAAAAATTACTTCAAAATGCGGTTGATATAAAATCAGAAAATGACTTAACGGTCTGAAGGAGCAGAATATGGCCATAATTGTGAATATAGACGTGATGTTAGCAAAAAGAAAAATGAGTGTGACTGAGCTGACTGAAAAAGTTGGCATTACTATGGCAAATTTATCAATTTTAAAAAATGGCAAAGCCAGAGCAATTCGTTTCTCCACTTTAGAAGCGATCTGTGAGGCGCTAGATTGTCAGCCAGGAGATATATTGGAATATAATAATGACAGAGGTGACTAATGAAAACAAAAAGTAATTCTCCTTTAAAAGAAGATATCGCATGTGTGTTCGTAGTAACAGTAGGAATTTTAATGATTCCTTTAGTAGCTATGCAATTTACTAGTGAGGTAGCCTGGGATCACACTGATTTTATAGTCATGGGAATCCTGCTTTCCGGAACTGGCCTGATGATAACTTTCACCAAAAGAAAGATAAAAAGTAGTAATAAACGAGTAGTCGCCATTATTGCACTTTTGCTAGCGCTTTTGGTTACTTGGGCACATCTGGCAGTAGGCATAGTCGACACTTGGCCATTTGCTGGATCTTAGTGGATAGCTTAATACTTAATAGTTCGCACTTTATCTCCCATGAGGCGGTCAACCACCATGTCATATACGTTCATAGCTCTAATTAAAGCGGCGAATGGAGCAACAATTAACGCAGAGGTTAAGCGGGCTAATCTGGTATTTCCAATGAGAGTTAAATGATCTCCAGCAAATCTACCATTTAAAAAATCTCTCATGGGAGTGCCCAGAAGCAGTACATCAACTTTATCACCCACTGAGCTACTACCAATGGAAACGGATCGGGTCGCTTCAGATGCAGGATTCGGCAAAACAAGCTCGGCCTGGATTCTTTCACCCGTATCCAAGTCTCTAACAATAGTTTTTATGTCAATTATTACAACTTTCTCAGTCATTGGTTTGCGTAGGAATATTATAGTACATTGGACTCAATTATGTTTTCAAAGTTTTATAACACACATTGGAAGTGGACAAAGATACAGCACTTTACTTCTCTGATCATAGTATGCGCCTATCCAAAAATCGTACCATAAGAAGTTAAATCGAATTCCTATTTTTCCGAGTGTAATCATAGTTTTTTAGATCGTCTACTCAGTATTGCTTGTATTGAAGGGCTAATTGGCTTATCTGGGCGGTGAATGCAGCCTATCCAGCAACATGGTCTGCGCATCCCATCCTTAAGTTCACTAACCGTCCTTTTAATATGCTCTTTTCTCGTTTCTTCTTTTTTAACGAGTGTTACCCAGCAGATCCATTCATTGCGTGCCAGGGGCGTCAGGTCTTCCCATAAGGCAAGTACTGCCTTATCAGAAGTCAGAGCTTTTCCTAAATCCACGGGCATTTTATGCACAACACCAGAAGGGATTGCTTTATTCATACTATTATTTTACCAGACTTTTACTTGCTTAGTTGATGCTGGAAAGTCGAGCCTATAGTTTGACAAAAAATAGAGGATCGGCTATAATAATTATCTATGTCATCTGAAATAGCAGAAATTTTGTCTCCAGAAGATCAACAAGACAGAATAAGAGATTGTGTTACTCAAAAAGGTTATCTCGGCCTAGTTTCTTCTTTATTTACTGATCAACCTGGTGCGTTTTATATTAATGGGTTAGAAAATGCAGTGCCAGATTCTCACTCCCGCTTCATGTCGGCTGATTATTATAGATTCTTGGCTTTTACAGCAGTTGAAGTAGCAAAGACTGGATTTTACTCAATGGGAGGTCAGCTTGATCGGCACAAATCAAAGCAATGGCATCTGTCTCCATTTCACCCTAAACATTTGTTAGCAGTATCCTGTTATGCTGCAGGTTTGAATCAGCAAGCATATCAACTAAGACTAGGTAGAGAGCACTATCTGAGGCAGAATGCCGAGTTTGACTTTCACTATTATGGTCCAGGCATCTGGGGGATAATGGTGAGTGTAGTAAATGGTAAGATTAAAACTCGAAGTAATTTAACTTGGGAAGAAATTAAAGAGGAAATGTGTGAAAGGGCAATTGAAAAGAGGCCGATATGTCTGCCAGATCTGCAAATTTCAGATACACTGGTAGGCCTACAAATAAACGGTGATTTGATGGATAGTATTCTAGATTCCGAATTTATGGACTCAATATATCCAAAAGTGTCGGCAATTGTAGGTGATTTAATGGATCCTGAAGGGGTATTTGTGAAATCTCAATTTATGAGAACTTGGCTGCAAAAATCTGTTCCCTGTGATCCAGTGTTCCAAGCTTGGCGTTGAATTAAAGAATAGCTACATTGAAAATTCTAGCTACCTTCTGTACAATCTAACTAATGAGCGTAGAAGCCCCAAAGAAAAGTTTGATTGACCCAAATAATGGCTTTACAAGAGTCTATGAAGCCGAGACCAGAAGACTTAATTATTCCTTAGTTCTAGTACCGCCGAATCGCTATTTTCGGTCTGAGTATGTTAAACCTGCAGCGAATTATGCTTTTTGTCTGGAGTTAACTGATGACAACAACGATGATCTAAGATGGAGGATCCATGGCACCATTGATTCAGATATTTTTTGTAGTTTAGGATTTAAAGCACAGTCTCAACGCCAAAAAAACAGTGCTCCAGTTATTTCACCAGACAACCTGAAATCAGCTAGAAAGTTTGGAGAGATCGATGAACTAGAAGTCTCTTCTGAAACCCACTTACCATTGTTTAGGGTAAGCTTAATATTAGAGCATGGTCAGGTGGATAAGTTCTTTCGAGCTGTTTGGAGACCTGATGGTAGTCCAGAAATTAGTCAGATTCCCGCGATTACTACTGGTTCAAAACCAGAAGAGAACCGCATTCTCCCTCAAAAAATGCCACAGCCAGGATTAAAAAGCTTAGCATCACTAATTGTCTACCATGAGTGGCAAAAACCAGGGCTAATTAAGGAGCGCTTTGAAAAAATTGAGTACGATTTAACTGTTTAACTTGATACTAATAGGGGCTAACTGGCTAGAAATGTAGTGTAAATGATGTTTCCATTTGGAATGTGGGAAGCATAATTTATGTCAAATGAATACTTTGATCTAAAGAGCACCGCTTGTTTTTTCCTGTAAGATTTTATACTATTGAGTTATGGATGAACAAACATTAAGGAAAATTGTTAAAGAAGTGGTAGATGAAGCTATTGAACCTGTAAAAGAAACTCAGGAGGATCATACTAGAAGGTTAGAAGCTTTGGCAGGAGATGTTCATGATTTGCAGGATCAAGTTAAAGCTCTAGATGATAAAACAGGTATGTATCATTCCAGAAACAAACGTGAAGTTGACGAGATAAAAAAACATTTAGATTTGCCAATTATTCCTGACAGACCTGAAATTTAACTGCTTAACCTCTGATATATTTTTTGTAGTTAATCCCAAATAATGAGCTAAGAACGTCCTCTTTGTTTTCGTATGAGATTATATTGATTCCCAAATTCTTGATTTTGGCCATTAGGTTGTTATCTAGTGTGAATGAATCATCTAGTATGGTTATGATTTGATATTCATTGTCATCTCCGGCTATTCTATTTGGAGAAATCTGATTACAGCTCAGGCATATATGAATTAACATTAGCTCACCACTACCTCTGCCTGTAAACGGATTTACTTCGTAGTTCTTAAATGCTAAGGCTATTGGCTGCATTCTGGAATTACAATCTGACATCCTGTCTCCAGGAGTAGAAAGGTCAACATGTTTAGACCAGAGACAAAATGGACAATGATTTCTGTGTTTAGAACCTAGCGGATCGGTTGATAGGATTGCACGACAATTAGAGCATCTGAAAGATGACTCTAATCGCGAAGAACTTTTACAAGGTAGTTATTCTTACTATGTTTCTTCATACCAAGTATTATATCATGCCTAACGGTTAATTACAAAACTATGAGTTAAAAATCATTTGCTGTTGCTCTGGTAAGAGTGTATTCCTGTACCCAAGTTCGAATTTAACATCCCTCTCTTCATGCTAATTCAACCCCCACGTAGCTTGTAAATTGGTTGCTGCTTGGATATAATACCCCGTTATGATAGAACAAGGTACTTTTGATAGTGTAAACATCAATAATTATTGTTTAGTAAATTCTAGCAATGAGGTTTCAGGAATATATCTGGATCATTATTCTAAATTCATTCCTAATATGGGTAGATTGCCAATGGCTGAAGGGAGAATGAAGTTACAAATACATGAGCTTATGAACATTTATGGAATTTTTTTTGGGGGAGAATCAATTAGACACCCTTTTAAAACAGTTACGTTATTTACTGATTCTGCAGTAAAGGTAAATGGTGGAGGACCAACGTTAAAAACTATCGAGGTTACTGATTTTGTATATTTACGACTAACAAACGATGGAGTAAATACAGTTAGAGAACGATTTCCAGAAAGAGCTGCTTCTAGAGTTTCAGGAGATTTAACAAGCATGCAATTTGGTACTGTTGCTTATTTATTTGGTCCAAGATTATACAATGGAAGTATGGTTCAGGAGATTGTAGATAATCAATTACTAATATCCAGATAAGAGCCAAAAACCATCACTTCTTTTCAGAAAGTATTTTGACTTGCTCTAGGGCTTTGGGGTAGTTGATATTAAAATATTCCTCTTTTTTCATAATTTTTTGAATCAAGACTGACGGGGATAAAAGAATTTTGCTCCGCTAAAGCGGAGGGCGAACCGGTCCGACTTCGTCGAGTCCTAGTTTCCAATCCCGTGTCTACTCACATAAACAAAAACCGATCTCAAGGATCGGATTTTTGATTTATGGGTGACTGACGGGGATCGGACCCGCGACTTTCGGTACCACAAACCGACGCTCTACCACTGAGCTACAGCCACCATATTAAACTCTACTTACCAAAAACCTTCTACCATAACCTGTTTTAAAGTATTTTTCTCTCTTAAATACCTTACTTTTGTCTAAGCATGCCTCATAATACACTAGTTCGAATGGTCGCCTACTCTTAGTCGAGAAAACACTACCATTATTATGTTCCTCCAGTCTTCTTTTCAGATTGTCGGAGCAGCCAATATATAATTTATCATCCACCTTACTTAGCAAAACATAAGTATAGTACATGTGACCACTGACCGCGCCCGAAACGCTCTCGCGTATGCGAGGCGGGCGGGGCTACAGCCACCATTAAGTGTAATTGTAACAAATGAGGCTGCAGAAGACAAATTAAGATAGAGTCACACTAAAATAACTAGTTGACTAGAGATAGTTTTAGGTATAAAACTTAGTCATGTTAGTTTTTATTGAAGAATCTGGAGATACCGGTAGAAGATTAGAGAAAGGATCGAGTAAGTTTTTTATCATATCTCTAGTGCTTTTTGAAGAGGATGAGGAAGCATTAGCTTGTGACCAGAGAATAGCACTGTTAAGAAGGGAATTAAAAGTAAACGAAAGTTATGAATTCCATTTTACCCACAATTCACATAGGGTTAAATTAGAATTCTTAAAAGCAATTCAACCATACAATTTCGTGTACTTTACTGTAGTAATTAATAAAGACCCTAAAAAACTTTGGGGTCCTGGATTTTCTACTAAGATGTCTTTTTATAAGTATGCTTGTAATATGGTATTAACCAATGCATTGCCTCATCTTAATAATGCAATTATTTTATTAGATAAATCAGGAGACCCAACTTTTAGAAGTGAGCTATCAAAATATTTGAAAAGAAAATTAAATAGTGAAGGGAAAAAAGTTATTAAGAAACTTAAACAACAACGTTCATCCTCTAATAATTTATTACAGCTTGCAGATTATATATCAGGTATTATTTCCAGAAAATCTCAGAATAAGAAAGACTGGAAAGGCTATTACAATTTCATCTCCTCAAAAGAAATCTGGGTGCAAGAGTGGCCAAAATAGAAAATGCCACCCCTTACCTTTTTACAGGACGCGCTGATAAACAGCACTATTTGGGATGACATCAATTCCATAATAAGTATAACACAATTCTTTCAGAAATTCCATATTTTAGCAGTTTAGACCTAAATTCTCCAGTTTTTGGTAAAATGTAACAATGCCAGTTCAAGAATTAGTACCCAGGATTAGAGAAGCACTCAATACTAAGAGGGTATTTAAGGATTATGGAATAGAATATTTTGCCAGTAATATTCCACTTGGTTTATTGAGTAGCTGGTCAGACCGACCAACGATTCCCAATTCTAATTTCCTTCTTTCACCGGTAAGCCGAGCTAGGTTGGATCTCCTACACAGGGAATCTTGGAAAGAAGTGGTCCAGAAGGATTATATTTTTTTCAAAAGAGCCACAGCAGTAATACATCCACCAGGCTATACCGCCAAATTATCATTATACCCAACAGCAGGCCAAGGGGGCATAGTTTGGCAATATGAAATCGGGACTGAAGAGGAAAAGTTGATTTTCTACCAGGACAACCTTTACCCTGAAAAAACTAGAGGAAGAATTAGCAAAAGAGATATTTCCCAAAATACTGAAGGTTTTTTTAACTTACTTATCCAACATGCGTTAGAGACCCATTAATCCGAAAAAGGTAACAGTTTCCAAAGTTCGGCAGGGCTAAGTAAGGCAGCTAGGAAATCTGGTTTGAGCTCCCCAAAATCAATAGTATTGACTCCGGAATCAACCCGACCATGAACCACTTTGGACTGATAGAAAGGTCTATCTAAGGTAAAATCAAATTCATAACCAGGTAAAAGACTATGCGATCCTACTTCACTTGATAAACCACTACTATCAACCGAAACATTTTGAATAGAAGTTCCCGTCACCCCGCCAATTGTTAACAGATAACTACCAGATGGATCTCGTTCCCAAGGCAAGATGGTTTTAATTTTAAGAGTCACCGGGGAGCGAACTTCCGAAGTAAACAGGAACCGACCACTGTCAAACTCACGGCCATCCTTAAATAGATTCAGCTCAGTTGTAAAACTACCTGAAAGGGGAGCCTTAACAGCAATACTGAAGGTATATTCTTGCCCGGGTTCAACTGGATTGGTAATTTCAACTAGGCTAATTCCAAGCTCACTGCCTCCTCTAACTGGTACCAACATCACTTTGGATTCAGGAGTCCAAATTGATTGACCGGTATTTTTGACTGTTAGTGAAATAGTATAGTTTTCTCCGGAAACCAGAGTTTTATAAATGCCACCTTTAATTAAGCTGGCCTTACTTTCCTGAATAGGAGAGCCTTTAATTTTCCCCAACTCGCTTAGTACCTGGTAGGCTGGATAATATTCAGGATATTCAATTCCCAAGACAGTCTGACCATTGGCTGGTATTTTTTGTTTTTCACCGGTAATTTTTTTGAAGGAAAAATGATCAAAAGGCGCTTCCTGATAGTTTAAAATAAATGGAGTGACGGCAACAATCTTGGGATCACTCCAAACCTCGCTAAAAGCCTGTTTATAATATGTAGCTACTGTCTCAACATTGGGGTAAGAAGTATCTCTTTTTAAGCCCTCTGAGTGCTTCCAACCAGTTTCAGTAACAAAAACTGGCAGCTCTTTAGTTACCCCTAGCTTTTTTAATATTTCCAGTTCCCAAAGATAGCCTCGAATAGAACTCTTGCCAGTATCAATTGGCTTACCCTTAAATCCCGGATTAGGATAGGAATGTGATACCCAGCCATCCAATTTGTTAAAGATCCCAGGCACAGCTTGATTCATCTCAGTTAAGAATTTTTCTTCGTCATAAAAATCCGGTGGTTCATGGGGGGTTGAAGCATCCAGGCCAGCATTTAAAACAAAAAAATCACTGGATTTATTCTTTAGGGCATCAATAGTTTTATCTAGGATTTTGGCATAGGAAGCGGGATCAGCGATTTTGCCCCACTCCTGGCCATGATTAGGTTCATTATATATTACTACATAACGATTCTTGGTGGGCCAAACTAGTTTATCCAAAAAATCTGCGACAGCCACTTCTTCACCCTCGTATGGTACTTCCCAGTGGGCATTAACCGGTTTGGTAGCAATTCTGACGATTGGTATAAGGTGTTTTCTTCGCAAAATATTAAAGAAGTTTTGCCATCTATTTAAATCACGGTTGTTGGATTCAATCAGCAAAGTAATGTAGCCCCAATCACCGCCGCTGGAGTTAACCAGTGCGGCAGCATCCTCAACGTCTTGCTTATTATCTGTTAGGATGTGAACTCCATATTTATTGTTGGAAACAGCCAGTGGGTTAAGGGCGGCATAGGCAGTAGAGGGGGGAAGTGCAAAGGTAAAAGTCAGAAGTAAGAGAAAAGACAGAAATTTGTTCTGCCAGCGGCAGTTTTTGAAACATTTCATGAGTTGGTATATTCTACCAGAATATAATATGTAAGCTTACTACTGATTAGAGATATCTTCAGATGGATTGTATGTAGCGTTAGGGTCGAGATTTGCAATATCATCTGGACTAACCGGTCCTTCCTTGGGATGGTCATGAGATTCCATATTACCTACAGCAGTTGGTATGGTTGGAGGAGGTTGATTTCCAGAGCTAGCTGGTTGAGGGGTGGGGGTCGGTTTATCTAAGACTGCTGTAGTGCCTGTCGTCTGTTCCTCGTCATTCATAATCTAATTAAAACCTTTTTATACTGATCTGTCAATAGACGTTTTGCTGTCTTGAAATCTGTAGAGGGTTTTTTGTATAGTGATTGGATGGATGATAATGATCGAGCGGATGAACCTACTGAAACAGTGGTCGATTTACCGATAGATTCGGCGGAAGCAAGCAGCACCAGTATAATCTTAAACCTGGAAGGCTTAATTAAAAATCATACTTCCAGTATTCAAAGGCTCAGGGATGAGGCTGGAAAACTCCAGGATATGCTAGCTGATATCTTTGAAAACGATCCAACTTATAAAGAGCACCTGGAACAAGCTAAACAGGCTGCTAAGGTCAAAAATGCCACCAAAGCTCAGATTCTAAAACAACCTCAGGCAGCTGATTTAACCTTGAAGGTTAAAGATATTAAAGCTGAAATTAAAGAAACCCAGCAAGCCTTATCTGATTATCTAGGTGAATATTATAGACTTTCAGGTATCTCAGATATTGAAGGTGAAGATGGCCGCATCCGTTCAATTGTCTATGTAGCTAAGTTGGTTGACAAATCCCCCAGAAGATAGCTCGTTTTTACTTGACATTATCCGAGTTTTTAACCAATAATTAGATAGATATGGAAACTTCCCTTAATCCACTTGAACAGCAAAAACCCAATGAGCTTACTTTAGAATCCTATGGAATGACTATTCCCAGTACCAGACATCCGGATCACAATGAAGATGTTATTAGGCACAGCATGCCAAAAGGATTTGCAATGTTACTTGACGGTATGGGAGGAGAAATAAATGGTGAAAAAGCCAGTAAAGCAGCTAGAGATTCACTTACAGAGTCACTTGGAAAAATTAGTAATTCTGATGTTGAGGTTGTTAAAAAACAGCTGGTTGAAGCGTTGAACCTAGCTTCAAAAGCAGTTGGTCTGGAAGCACAAGGAGGTGGTACCACAGCAGTAGTGGCTAAATTTTTGGATGGTAATAAACGGGTAGTGATCGGTTCAGTAGGTGATTCCCGAGCGTATTTGTTACGAGGAGGAATATTGAAACCGATTACCGAAGATGATGGCATATTGGAAATTCAAGGTATTGACCTAACTGCCAGAAAGCAAATTGACGAAAGGTTAGACAACCTATCATCCCAAGCAGATTTGCAGGTGTTATCTAAGGCGGAAAAAGAAGCCTTTGAGAAACGTCAGATTCTTGTTCAATCGCTTGACGGTAGTAATATCCGTCCACATATTTACCACATTGCGCTCCAGGAAGGCGACAAAATTGTAATGACATCTGATGGTGTTCATGATAACTTAACCAGAGCTGAAATTCGCCAAATAATGATTAGCACCTCTACAGATCAAACTGCTGCAGCCTTGACTAATCGGGCCCATGCTCGCTCGCAGGAGCTGCATTTTAGGTCAAAACCCGATGATATTTCTAGTATAGTTATATCAGTTGGGTCCAGTAAAGCAGCAGACAGTGCTGAATCTTCTACTGAAGTTTTTCCACCAGCCCAGAATTTGATTTTAAAAGGTGATATTGTTAGCGTTCAGAGAAGTAATGGTAGCATTGATGAGGGTTGGAAGGTTATTGGTTACAGGCAAGAATCGGGTGCTGCTATTGTGTCAAAAGTCCTAAATGGACAATTGTTTACTAAGGATGTTCCCCAGGATCAGCTGCGAGCCCTTAACCGAAGATAAGTTTGATCTATTTTGATCTCTTGACTACGGGTTTTATTTGGAGTAATAATACATACATTGTCATTCCGAACGAACGAAGTTTGTGTGGGAATCTAGATTAATAAGATTGCCACGTCGTCCGACCATCGTCGAGACTCCTCGCAATGACAGTTGAATTTATTTAAACTGAACTTGAAGATTAGTATTAAGGGCGGTTGCAATTCTTTTAAGTAAAGCAATTGAGGGACTAGTTCTTCCCTGCTCAACTCTTGAAATAACAGATTGAGTAGTATTCATCCTTTCTGCTAACTCTTTTTGGGTGATTTTGTTCTCAAGCCTAGTCCTAATAATAGCCTTAGCAATCTCAAACTCAGGTTGAGAGTCGACGTAGAGCTTTTTGAACCCAGGGTCTTTTAATAATTCTTTTTTTAGTTCGGTCCAATTTGTCATAAAAGTATGTTATCGCAAATTTGCGATATTGTCAATTCCCCCAATCTAACAAAAAAATGCAAGTTGTGACGAATTACGCTAATTCTGATCTCTTGACTACGGGTTTTATTTGGAGTATGTTATATCTCCATGACTTCCCTCTCTGAACCAATTAATGTCTGGGTGTTTTTCAAAAACAGTACTATCCTGCCGCATACATTTTTTTGGGGCAACCGGCAAATTAAGATTGATACTATTAACTTAGTTCATACCACTAAAAACGGTAGTTCAACAGATTTCCACTTTTCAGTTTCGGCGGGAGGTAACTTTTACCGGTTAGGTTTTGATGCCACTAATATGAAATGGTTCTTAGAAGCCGTTGAAGAAGGTTAAGAACCGTCATTCCCGCGTAGGAGATAGTCAACAGACTATCGACCACGGGAATCTAATAATCAGATGAACTCGTATGTTTATATCTTAGCTAGCTATAAAAACGGAACTTTATATATTGGAGTAACTAATGATCTAAAAAGAAGAGTCTGGGAACATCAACATGATTTAGTGAAAGGATTTACCAGAGAATATGGAGTTCATGATCTAGTACATTATGAAATCTTTGAAGATATCGAAGAAGCTATTTTAAGAGAAAAACAAATGAAAAAATGGAATAGAAATTGGAAAATCAAATTGATAAATAAATCCAACCCTAATTGGGATGATTTATATGGCTCTATCCTTTAATTGGATCCCCCTCTTCAGGGGGATGACGAAATGAACAGAATCATTTTACATATAGATTTCAATTCATATTTTGCCACTGTGGAGCAGCAGGCCAATCCGAGATTGCGGGGTAAACCAATTGGGGTTACTGGAGGGGATCGGAGTGAACGGACTGTAATTGGGGCCGCTTCAATTGAGGCCAAAAAATTTGGGGTTAAAACTGGTATGGCTCTTTGGCAAGCTCGTCAGCTTTGTCCACAGATTATCTTTGTAACAGGGGATTCGGACAAATACCTAGAAACCACTAAAAGATTCTTAAATATCCTAAAAGATTACTCACCTTATATTGAAGTTTTTTCAATAGATGAGGTTTTTCTAGAGGTATCAAAAGGTTTGGAGGTACCAAAAGTACCAAAGGGAATTTCTACTTTTGATACGTTTGATACTTTTCCAACTTTTGATACTTCAACTAAATGGGTAATAGAGATGGCTCATAATATAAAAAGGCGGATAAAATCTGAGATTGGTGAGTGGATGACCGTTTCAGTTGGTATCTCCTACAATAAATTAATGGCCAAGCTGGCGAGTAACCTCCAAAAACCAGATGGTCTAATAATTATCCCAGATCAGAGGGCTGCCATAGAAATTCTAGATAGAATTGAGTTAGATGAGATCTGTGGGATTGGTTCTAGGATTAAAGCGCGGTTATTTAACTTAGGGGTGACTAATTTTAAGCAACTAAGACAAGTGCCTTTGGAATCCCTTCTGGCTAGTTTTAAGTCGTATGGCTTAACACTTTATAATATGTCCAGAGGTATCGATGAACGATTGGTGCTACCTTTTTACGAAAAAGAGGAGGTTAAATCCATTGGCCATCGGTTAACGATTAGCCAGGATACTAATAAACCAGAGGAGATCAAACAGATTTTGCTCAAACTTACAGAGTTAGTGGCTAGAAGACTCAGAGCTAAGAATTTAGTGGGAAAGACAGTCTCCTGTTGGATCAGATATGCCTTTGCCAGCGCTGAGGATGCGCATCATTTTGAAGGTGGTGGTATGCAGACTACTATTTTAGCCACAGATGATGGCTTAGAGATCTTTCAAGCAGCCTGGAAGATTTTTTATCAGATTTGGGATGGTCAACCGATCAGAATGATCGGAGTCTCGATTTCTAACCTCAGACCACTTTTACCAGAAACCTTATCTTTACTGCCAGAAACCAAGCTAACCGAAACCATTAATAAAACTCTCGACTTGGTGAATGATAAATATGGTGAGTTTACTCTACAAAGGGGAATTCTACTTCAATCAGCTAGTATCAAACGTATGCCCAACCCTTTTTTATCCGACCGCAGATTTAAATTATAAAATTTTGCCACCTCTTGACTTCTGAATAAAAAAGGGTAAAATGGCTTGACTTATGCAAGAATTCAATTGCCAGGAGGATACCTCAGCTGAATACCTCAAGAGAGGTCATTACGGACAAGTTTCGCTAATTGAAGGGGAGGTGAATTGTCCGGAGAGACAAGAATCGGTTGTACTAAAAGGCTTTGCTCTAAGATCATGGATTAAATATCTTATGGGAGGCAACTCCAGAGAATGGTCCAGCACTCAATTGAATGCTTTTCGATCACACGATTTAATATATCACCATCAAATTGGTGCTATAGGACTCAAAGGTCTGGATCAAAATCTCCAAAATTCTAATGGAAAATTTGAACTCGCACGTAGTGTAGGAACCTTAGTTTGGATGTATCTTGATCAAATAAAAAATAAAGAAGAATATAGATTAGGTAAAATACTTTCAGATTTCATGGAAGTAATTCCAACCCAATCGTCGGCTAAATTATTTTTGGCTATGTCGTCTCCTGAAATCGCCGAAGCTATCAACCACGGAGCAATCCCTCTTTTTAGGGACATTGATCTACAAGCCTCTGCTGTCGAAGCAGCTGTACTACTACCGCAAGATGCACGACATCGAGTTTTTAAGGAAATGGGTCAGATATCGCCAGGTCATACTGGTGATGCCAGGAGATTCTCTAAACTCATTTCAGCGGAATGGTCTAACCGACAATCAAGTTATTGTGGAGCCTTGATGATATATCGGAGCATGGAAGGTGAGGAAGCAAGTGGAAAAGTTTTGGAGGTTCAACATGATCTTATCGAAATCAGCCATCTTTTGATAGGATCATAATCTGGATATGTGGTGCTAACTAAAGTGTAGCGATTTTGATGGTGTCTGTAGTGTCGACAATTCCGATTTTATTACCAATCACAAAAACTACTTTATCGCCTTTTTTAGCTAGATCTAACTCTTGAATCTGGGTAACAATATATTTGCGATAGGAGATTCAAGATCTAATTTTCTGTTCTTGCTCATTTATTTTAATAGTTGTTCTGATAACAGAATCCGGATTTAATGAAATACTACTGATACCTTCCCTAACCAAGAACCGGGCAAATTCCGGGTAATCAGATGGAGCTTGGCCACAGATACCGATATATTTCCCTTTAGATTTGCAGATTTTTATAACTTGAGCAATTAGCTCTTTAACTGCTTGATTATTTTCATTGGCGATACTTCTAATCCGCTCATTGCCGTCCCTATCTATTCCAAGTACCAGTTGAGTTAGGTCGTTGGAACCAATGCTCATACCATCAAATACTTCTAGAAACTGTTCCGCGAGTATTACATTAGACGGGATTTCGCACATCATATAAATTTTTAAACCCGGAGAGGTTTTTTTAGACAAACCGGCCTTTTCTATAATCTCAATCACTTTTTTACCTTCTTCAATAGTCCGGCAAAAGGGAACCATTACCACAACATTTTCTAATCCAAACTCTTCTCTGACCTTTATCAATGCCTGAACCTCAAGTTTAAAAGCTTCAATAAACTCTGGATGGTAGTATCTTGATGCACCTCTCCAGCCAATCATCGGGTTTTCCTCTTCAGGTTCGTAAAGCGACCCACCCAAAAGCTGCCGGTATTCATTTGTCTTAAAATCAGACAATCTAACGATAACGTCATTGGGGTAAAAAGCCGCCCCAATTTTGGCAATGCCTGAAGAAAGTCTCTCAACATAAAAATCCAATTTATCAGGGTAACCTACAGTTTTCTCTTCAATTTTTTTCTTCAAATCTCCTTCTAGCGTTTCAAAGTTAATTAAAGCATTTGGATGGATACCAATATCCGAAGCAATGATAAACTCCTCCCTGGCCAAACCAACTCCGGAATTTGGTAAAAAAGACTTTTCAAAAGCGGTATCAGGGGTGGCAATATTAACCATAATATGAGTCTTCGTTTGGGGAATCTTTTTGACGTCATGCTCAATAATTTCAAATTTCAGTGTACCCTTCAGAACTAATCCTTCGCTACCGGCAGTATCAACAGTGATATCCATACCGGTCTGAATAACTTTAGTAGCATTTTCGCAGCCCACCACACAGGGAATTCCCAGTTCCCGAGAGACGATAGCAGCGTGGGAAGTCCGGCCGCCCTTGTCAGTAATTATTGCTGAGGCCATTTTCATGATCGGTTCCCAATCAGGATCAGTAATTTCCGTTACCAAAACTTCGCCTTTTTTAAATTCCTTGATACCCTTAACATCAATTATGACCCTGGCTTTGCCAGTGGCAATTTTATTCCCTACAGAAGCCCCTTTAGTTAATACCTGGCCGTCTCCTTTCCTGACATATTCTTTGATCTTTGAAGAATCCCTTTCAGACTGGACTGTTTCCGGGCGGGCTTGGACAATAAAAAGTTCTCCAGTTTGTCCATCTTTAGCCCACTCCATATCCATTGGAGTCCACTTTTGGTACTTATTACTGTAATGCTTTTCAATCTCTACGGCCCAGGAAGCTAATTTTAGAACCTCAGCATCAGTTAAAACCCAACCAACCTGCTCCTTTGGGGAAGTCTCAATGATCTTAGTTGGCCTCCCATCTTCTCCATAAACCATCTTCCGATCCTTGACCCCTAACTTTTTACTAATAAGCGGCAAATAATATTTCTTGGAAATTAGCTTTTTTAAGGGATGGTTTGGTTTCTCCTTATTTAAAGTATCTTTAAAGACGATAAATTCATCAGGGGTAACAGCACCTTGAACAATCATCTCTCCTAAACCCCATGATCCATTAATAATCACAACCTTATCAAAACCAGTTTCAGTATCCAACGAAAACATTACTCCGGAGCAAGCTAAATCCGAACGTACCATTTTCTGAACTCCAACTGATAAAGCTACTTTAAAATGATCAAAGCCTTTATCTACGCGGTAGGAGATGGCGCGATCGGTAAATAAAGAAGCCATGGCCTTTTTAATTGCCGTCAGAATATCTTGGTTTCCGGATATATTTAGGAAGGTTTCGTGTTCACCAGCAAAAGAAGCACCGGGTAAATCCTCAGCTGTTGCGGAAGAGCGAACTGCAAAAGTGGCAGTCTTACCAAACCTTTTTTCAGCTTCGGAGTTTGCTTTTGTAATTGCTTCACTCAACTCCTGAGGAAAATCTGACGCCACAATTTTTTCTCTGATGTTCTTCGCCTTGTTTGCCAAAGAATCGAGATCTTTGGTGTTTAAGTTAGACAGCTCTTTTCTAATAAAATCCTTAAGACCTGTTTTTTCGAGAAAGAGTCTATATACTGTGGCAGTTACCACATAACCACCAGGAACAGGCACACCCTTTTTAGCCAAATCCTGGATCATTTCACCAAGTGACGCATTTTTACCACCAACTTCAGCAAGATCCTCAATGGAAACACCTGATAAGAGCTTGATAAAGGCAGTATTCACAACCATTTCAGTGTAGCATATTTGCATATTCGCAAATATAGGTATATAATGATTTTACTCTGTTTGTTACTTAATAAGTGTAAGATTTTTCTTCTACGCATTAATTTCCAAATCAAGAGACGAAAGCAAGGAGGTGTTGTAAAAAATGACAAAATTATTTGTAGGCGGACTTGCCTATTCAAAAACTAATCAGGATCTTCAAGCAATGTTTGAAGCTTTTGGACAAGTAGATTCAGCTGTGATTATCATGGATAAATTTACCGGACAAAGCAAAGGCTTTGGATTTGTAGAAATGACTAATGATAATGAGGCTCAAGCAGCTATTAAAGCTCTTGATGGTACTGAGGTAGATGGTAGAAGGATTGGAGTTTCAGTTGCTAAACCTAGAGAAGATAGGCCAAACGGCGGAGGCGGAGGATTTAATCGAGATAATCGAGGTGGTGGTGGAAACAGATATTAATCTAAATTTTAGTTAGTATCAAACTAAAGGAGCTCGCAAGGGCTCCTTTTTTTATGCCTTCGTGAATTCATCTACATGTGATCCTAGTTTTCTTTTAATGTTACCCAGTTGTCGGCACTCATCGGGTAAGTGGTTGGTGATTCCAACTGGGTGGCTTTTATCAGGACAGGGACAGTTATACATATAAAAGTGGTTTGTTCTTTTCCAGGGTGTATATTTTATTTTGACTAACTTACTCTGGACTTCTCGCCATTTCATATTAGGACGTAAACGGCAGGGATGGCGAGTATAACTGGGTTGTGCTCAGGACTGGAATATTCACAGAGGATGAGTAAAGCTTAACTGTATTTTGATGAAGTTTTCTTTTATCTTCAATATCTCTAATCATATTCCAATAATCTTCTAAGGTGTCTTTATTTAATAGTTCTTCTGATAGTTTGTTTTCTCTAACATTATCTAACCAAAATTTGGCCAGTTCTTGAATTAATTCCTGAGCTTTTTCTTTGGTTTTGCCCTCAGTTTCCAGATCAAATTCCAGACATATTCCAATAAACCGGTCTAACTTACTATCCTTTAGAATTAAGAAGGTTATTTTCCCAGAATCATATGTATTGTTGAATTTTAATCTTTTCATAGTTATATCATCTCTGTAATTTGCTAATTCTATCTTGGCGAATAATAGCTTATTTGTCAATAATTTACAACACCAATGCATATTTTTGCCTTTGGAAGCTAAAAACTGTATAATATTAAAGGCAAGTAATATATTTGCCCTCATAGCTCAGTGGATTAGAGCGGGCGCGTTCTAAGCGTTAGGTCGGGGGTTCGAATCCCTCTGAGGGCGCATTTTGAAATGGCAGTCCTTGTGGCTGCTAATTTCAAAATTAGCTCAGGGTAGGATTCAACCCAAGGTCGAAGACCGGTTCACTATCCGGCGAAGCCGGATTGGCATGTTATCCCTCTGAGGGCGCATTCACCTTATAGTTTTGATTTTTGTTCGATAATATGATATACTAAATACAATATGAATTCCGAAATAGGTTCAAATTTTGAAGCTTTTGAAGTTACAAATAATCCGGAAAGATTTGACCGAAAACTTGCAAAAATTATTCGAGGGCGTCTAGCCTGCTTAATTCTTACAGCCTCAGTGAATTTTCTGCCAGTCGATGCTGAATCTAGAGTAGAAAATCAGGATGAAATTCGCCCTGGTGGTTCTGACCCACTAAAAGTTACCACGAAAACTCAAGCTCCACTTAAATAATATCCACTTTAAAATTGATTCCTGCAATTGACTTATCAATCCTAAACTGCTATTATTTGCATCATGAATGTAGAAAAAAGTTGTGGAAATTGTGAACTTTGGAAAATGCGAAAGGATCAGGGTTTCGCTAAGAAGACTCTGGACATAGCAGCTGAAAATTTAAAAAGTGAGGATCCCATGACTCAGTCTATGGCTGGTGTTCTGATAGCTGGTAGTATTAGTGGAATAGGGGACAGAAAATGTAGTGTTGGAGGAAGTGGCTTTGGAATCATGGATTGTTTTAAGCCATTAGAGTTTAAACCAAGGATTAATGTCAGTAAAACTATTTAGGGATTTTTGCTGAGGCTCCGTAGGTTGTTAGGGTTATCCCTAGTTCATCAATTTTCTGCAAGGTTTTAGGGTCAGTAAGAACTTCAAGATCCCTCATTCTCCAGTCACCATTTACTCCGTCTACAGATGGATGAAACATATATTCAACTAGCTCTCCTGGTTCTACTCTTGAGAGAGAATCATAAAAAGCTTGCTCAGGATCATTATACCGATAAAAATAGTCCATCTCTAACCTAGTCACTGTTCTGATTCTCATAATTCTGGCTCTATCAAAAAAAGTAGGGTCATCCTGAAAATCTCCACCCTCAATACTAACTTCTGATAGCGGTGAGGATGGTCTAGTAGCTAAATTAAATTCCCTTGCTACACTCAAAAAGGCATCTCCGACATAGAAATCACTACCATGATGGCTGTCCAGATGGTCAAGTTGACCGAGTACTCTTTGAGCTTTAGCTATTTGTGCCCGATATTCCTTTTTAACATCCTCAGGATCAAACTTACTAAAATATTCTACCCAAACACTATTTAACCACTCTCTTTCTGGATCCTGTCCTCTTAATGGGCGGGTAAAGTTTTGGCGATTAAACAAATCAGGTCTTAAAGGTTTACCGTAAGTTAAATTAAGATGTACGCCTACACCAAGAGGTGGTTTAGCGACTTTTGTTGTGCCCGGTAAAGACTCTCTCAAATTAAGTAAATTAGCCATCGCTGAAGTGCTGGTTAAAATTCCATTCTTAAAGGCTTCCGTAATACCTTTGTTTATTCCCTTTGAGTACCCAAAATCATCCCCATTTATAATCACCAACTTTTCTGCCATACACGGATTATATCATTAATTCCCTACTTGGAAAGATTTTAAAAATCTAGTAAGATAAAGTAATGGAGTCTGTACCCCAATCTCAATTGCCACCTCAGCAAGCTGAAAGAATCACTTTATTTAACCAAATTAGAAAACTTAGAGAAAAAACTTCAAAGCAAACTAAAATTATTGTTTTACTAATTCTGGTAATGCTTTTGGTGCTGGTGGGATTTACCCTCTATTCTCACTACCTGAGATCTAGTAACCCCATTAACAAACTGACCTTTGATATTCCAAAAGATATTATTAACAAGCCAGTTTTATCCAGTAATAAAGTTGAAAACAGATTAATTGATAACAAGTTGGCAGCTTCCTACACAATTGCCCAAATTGATAAGATCTCCTCAAATCTTTATCCAAGTTATTCAAATCAATCAGCTAAATTTGCTGAAGACGAATTTACCATTCATTTTTTAAGTACCGATGAAAAAGGTGAGCCTTTAACTATTAAAGCCCAGGTTTTTGTGCCTAAAGGTAGTGCAGGCCAAAAATTCCCTTTATTTGTTTTTGGGCAAGGAACTACTGGGCTAGGGGATCAGTGTGCACCGTCTTTGGAGCGGCCAGAGGTATCCAATTGGGGTAACTATTATAACCACCTGCGTACCTATGCCGGACAAGGCTATATCACAGTTTTCCCGGATTATGAGGGTTTTAATGATCCTAACAGAGTTCATCATTATTTTAATGCTCTTCTAGAAGCTCATGTTTTGCTCGATGCTACCAGAGCAACTTTTGAATTTTTGCCAGATAGTTCCCAACAAGCCGCTTTTTATGCCGGCTACTCTCAGGGAGGACATGCCGCTTACGCTGTTAAAGACTACCAGCCATCTTATGCCCCAGATGTGCCCATAAAGGGCGTTATTGGCTTTGGTGCCACTACAGATATTGTCAATCTTCTAAAAGAGAACGCTGATTTAGCGCCGTACTTATTTTATTCTTACCGCGATTTTTATGGACGAGACAAAGTAAATGTCGCTGATCTAATGCATCCCCAGTGGTTGGCAACCTTTGATAAAGATGTTTTGGGCAAATGTATCGCCACAGTTCCTGGTTATTATGGTACCAACGGCAGCCGAGTTTATTCCTCAAAGTTTAATGATGCACTATATAATAATCATTTAGAACGAGATTTTACCGAACTCCTTAAACTGTTTAAAGAAAACTCCAGTGGCCTAAAGTCCAGTCAGACTCCAGGATTGTTAATTCAAGGGGATCCAGACCCGATTGTGACAGTCAAATCCCAAGAGGAGTTTGTTAGAGCAGCCTGTAGCGCTGGAAATATCATAACTTACAATAGATATAACGGCGTCCATCATTTCCAAACCAGGCATGTTAGTTTTAAGGATGTTACTACCTGGATGCAGAGTATCCTGGCTGGCAATCAGGTAAAATCAGTCTGTGATAATTTAGGTGATTTAAATGTTTCAACTCCGCACTCAGCCCCAACTGATAGTAGCTCAGATGATGGTGAAGTAGTGGCTCCACCAGGTGGCGCTGGTGGAGGATAGCAAATCCTGATAGCTTCTCGTTGAATTTGTGGCTGGGATAGCTTACAATATAATCTTATGGAACATGCAATTGTTTTAAAGCCGGAAGTTTTAGGTTTTTTAGGAAATCTGCCGATCACCAATACTCTTTTAGTTAGCTGGATAGTCATCGGGATTTTAGCTACATTCAGTATTTTAGTAACCAGAAGAATAAAACTAGTTCCGTCGGGAATCCAAAATTTTGGTGAGATGGTAGTTGAAGGGGGATTGGGGATCTGTGAAGATATTGCCGGCAGTAGAGGCAAAATATTTTTTCCGTTTGTTTTTACTTTTTTTCTATATGTTTTAGTTTCCAATTGGCTAGGGCTTTTGCCAGGATTTGCAACCATTACTTATCAGGATCAACCTTTATTTCGCGGAGTGAACTCTGACTTGAATATGACCTTAAGTTTAGCTATAATATCTGCGGTCTTAACACATCTATTTGCTATCAAATATATCGGGATAAAAGATTACCTGAAGCGTTGGGTTTCTTTAAATCCAATTTTTTTATTTGTAGGTCTTTTGGAAATAGTTTCTGAATTTACCAAGATAATCTCGCTTTCTTTCCGACTTTTTGGTAATATATTTGCAGGAGAGGTAGTATTAACTACAATTTCAGCCATCTTTGCTTTTATTGTGCCGCTACCTTTTTATATGCTGGAGATAATTGTTGGCTTTGTCCAAGCCGCAGTCTTTATGATGCTTAGTCTTGTGTTCATGTCGATCTTGAGCGAAAAACATGGAGAGGAAAATTCTAAGCACTAATATCTAAGCACTAAATAAGTTTTGAAATTCAAATTTTCAAAATTTTAAATTTGTTTAGTATTTAGAATTTAGAAATTCGGATTTAAACTAAAGAAAGGAGTAAAAAAATGGAACATTTACCATCTGCTATTGCAATCGGTGTCGGGGCTATTGGCCCTGGGATCGGTATTGGCTTAATTGGTATGAAGGCAGTTGAAGCGATTGGACGCAATCCTGAAGCCTCAAATAAGGTCCTTCCAGCAATGCTTTTGGGCATGGCTTTTACCGAAGCTATTGCCATCTATGCATTGGTGATTGCATTCACTAAATAGAGGTATCAAAGGGTAAAAAGGTACCAAAAGTACCAGAGGTCATTTTCGTTTGATACCTTTGATACTTTAACTCCTTTTGATACTTTTCTAACTATGGATTTTTTAAGCGATTTTGGAGTTCAACCGATTTTGTTGGCTGCGCAGGCAGTTAATTTTATGGTACTGCTTTTTATATTAAATAAATTCTTGTATAAACCAGTCTTGAAGACTCTGGAGGAGAGAAAACAAAAAGTAGCTCAAAGTTTGAATAATGCTGCAGAGATAGAGAAGAAGCTGACCCAGGTAGAGTTAGACCGGGAAAAGGTTTTACAAGCCACAACAATTGAGGCAAAAAAAATAATCAGTGAAGCTACTGAATCGGGCAATCAAATTATTATCGACGCCCACACTAGGGCGAAACACGATATAGAAATTCTTGTAGCTAAATCTCAAACTGAAATGAGTTTAGAAAAAGATAGGTTAAATCAGGAGATTAAGGAAGAATTAGCTGAAATGATTGCAGCAGGACTAAAAGTGATTGCCGGTAAAGTCTTAACCGATAAAGACAAGGAGGGGTTGATTAGGCAATCAATGAAGAATATAAACTAAAATTATGAAAATCACCAAGAATACTCCAATTGAAAGAATAATTCCAGAGCTGGTTAAAGTCAGCTTTAAAGAAAACCGGCTTTACAAGCCAAAAGTCGATCAAATTATTAAGGTTTTAGGAAATTTATCAAAAGGTACCGCCATTAGAGCTTTAACTCTGTATATGAAAGGTTTGAAACAATATCTGGGGCAATATCGACTAACAATTGAATCCAGTGTGCCCTTGTCAAAAACACAGATCGACCAGATTGAGAAGTTAATCAACCAAACTCAGCCAGTTTTTGAAACAGAAGTCAATATAAACCCGAACTTACTTGGAGGAATAAAAATCAAAATTGGGGACAATGTTTATGATGACAGCTTGACCAATAAAATCGAACAGGTCAGGGAAAGGATTAGGAATTAACCAAATATGAATACAATTATTGAAGACATTGAGAAACAGATTAAAGGTTTAAAAGCCAGAGCCACTAAGGAAAATGTTGGTGTAGTCTCTGAAATTGGAGATGGTATCGCCAGAATTGAAGGATTGTCTGAGGTTAAAGCTTCAGAGCTGTTGGATTTTGGATCGGGAATCTTTGGTTTAGCCTTGAATCTGGAGCAGTACAACGTTGGTGCAGTCATCTTTGGTGATTTTACTAAAATTAAGCAAGGTAGTGAGGTTAAAACTACTGGCCAGATCTTAGAGGTACCCGTGGGCGAAAACTTTGTTGGTAGAGTTATCGATGGTCTCGGAAAACCCTTGGATGGTAAAGGCCCAATTAAAGCTGCAGCAAAATACCCAGTTGAACAGATTGCCCCTGGGGTAATCAAACGAAAGTCAGTTGACACCCCCTTGCAAACAGGTATTAAAGCGATCGATGCCATGATTCCAATTGGTCGGGGACAACGTGAACTAATTATTGGCGATCGTAACACTGGTAAAACCACAATTGCGATTGATACCATAATCAATCAAGGTCAAACCTCCAATGTTAAATCCCAAAAAACATCGGAGGTTAACGATGCTGTTATCTGTATTTATGTGGCGATTGGTCAAAAAACCTCAAAAATTGCTCAACTGGTGGCTAAACTAGAAGAACAAGGTGCCATGGAACATACTATTATAGTTAGTGCTTCGGCATCTGATCCAGCCCCAATGCAATATATTGCCCCTTATTCGGGGACTGCTTTGGGAGAATATTTCATGGATCAAGGCAAAGACGCTCTGATCATTTATGATGATTTGAGCAAACACGCTCAAGCCTACCGACAAATGTCTTTGCTTCTCAGAAGGCCATCTGGGCGTGAAGCTTATCCAGGTGATGTTTTTTATCTGCATTCAAGACTTCTCGAAAGATCGGCTAAATTGGAAAAAGGTGGGTCACTCACTGCTTTGCCAATTATTGAAACCCAAGCTAGTGATAATTCTGCCTATATTCCAACCAATGTGATTTCCATTACTGATGGCCAGATCTATTTGGAGGGAGATCTATTTTACGCTGGCGTCAGGCCAGCTTTAAATGTTGGTTTATCAGTTTCTCGGGTAGGTGGAGCTGCTCAAACTAAGGCCATGAAAAAAGTTGCTGGCCAGATGCGCTTGGATTTGGCTCAGTTCAGGGCTTTACAAGCTTTTGCGCAGTTTAGTTCTGATTTAGATCCGGCTACTAAAGCTCAGATTGAGCGGGGTCAGCGGTTATCTGAAATCTTAAAGCAGCTGCCATACGCTCCGGTTCCAGTTGAAGAACAGGTTGCTATCCTTTGGGCAGGTACCAATGGTTATCTAGATGAAATCCCAGTAGAAAAGGTTAAGGAATTTGAAAAAGCCTACCTAGGTCATTTAAGACTTAAAGAGAAAAAATTACTGGCAGAAATTGCTGATAAGAAAGAATTGGATGAAAAAATTATTTCCCAACTAGAGAAAATCACTAAGGATTTTGTAAATACCTTCAAGAAAGGAATTAAATAACCCATCATTGCGAGGGGAGGAAGTCTTGTAGACTTCCGAGTTCTTCGCAGGCGACGTGGCAATCTATATTTATGACTGAACAAACATCACCATTATCATTTGAACCACTTGCCGAACTGGAACAGCTAAAATCCTTGTATCCAGATAGTCTAGTTTATCAATATGGTACCCAAAGAGTCGAGATCAAACCCAAATATGATAGTGATAGTAGGGTAGCGAATGAAGAGCTGGCAATTATCAGGATGCAACTGGCTGGTTCTCCACCGGGTTTTATTCAACTCCAGTTTACAGAATGGTATATCAGAGAGTATATTCCATATTTATATAGGGACATTATTTAATTATGGCAAACACACGTGAATTAAGAAGAAGAATAAAATCAGTTAAAAATACGGCTCAGATTACTAAAGCTATGCAGATGGTGGCGGCTACTAAGATGAAACGTGCCCAAAATCAAGCACTTTCTGGACGACCTTATAGTGATACTTTATCGCAGTCGCTGGCCAATTTGTTACCCAATATTCAATCAGAACATGCTTTGCTAGCCCCAAATGGAGTCACTCAAAAATCCCTGGTGGTACTATCTACTAATAAAGCCCTTTGTGGAGCTCTAAATACCAATCTATTCCGGGGTATTTCGGCTTCCCACTTGTCAAGTGGGAACGTAAAGTTTTTCTCAGTTGGGCTCAAAGCCAAAAATTTCGTCATCCAGAATAATTTTACTTTAGAAGGGGATTTTGAAAATACTGAAGTAGTAATGTTTAATAGAGCTAAAAAAATTGCCGATTTAGTGATCCAAGCTTATTTAGAAAAGGTCATTGGGGAGGTTTATTTAGCATACCCTCATTTTGTGTCTACTCTAAGACAGGAGCCTAGGATTGTAAAATTGCTACCAATCAGTGAAGATCACCTCCGAGGTGAGGGCTCGCTGATCTCCAATGCACACCTCGGAGGTGTGGGTCTAGTTAGTGAATTCCTCTTTGAGCCTAATGCTGATCAACTTTTGGACTTTGTTTTAACTCACCAGGTAGAAACTCAAATTTACCAAGCACTCCTTGAAACCAAGGCTTCAGAACACAGTGCCAGGATGATGGCGATGCAAAATGCCACAGATAATGCTAAGGATCTTGTTGAATCTTTGAATTTAACTTATAATAAGACCCGCCAAGATGCCATCACCGCTGAACTTTTGGAAATAACATCAGCCGGACTGGCTTTGGAATAAACAATATGACTAATAATGAGAATGAACTAAATATAAGTAAGTTGAGTTTTGACCAACTAGTTAAAATGGGTGAGGGTGCCTTTTCTGAATTAGAGAGTGCGCGCGAAGAGGGTGATAGTATAAATGGGAATACTGCAAGAAAGTCATGTGAAAACATTTTAGTAGAACTGCTAAATAGACGCTTAAGAGAATTTGGCGTGCAAGCTGGAAATCTGGATCATCTATTGGGTAAACAGGAGGTAGATAATGAGTAAGGGAAAAATCGTCCAAATTATTGGTCCTGTTATAGATGTGGAGTTTCCAGAGGATTCAGTTCCCTCTATATATAATGCTTTGAGAGTGCAGAATGAAGAATTAAGAGTTAAGAATGGAAAAAATAATTCTGAACTCATAACTCATAACTCTGAACTCG
>Ga0209542_10003938_pt1 | contig 31149 bp, 31 predicted proteins | sample RifCSPhighO2_01_FD_184028 | JGI IMG/M metagenome (GOLD analysis project Ga0209542, IMG submission 184028) | Soil microbial communities from Rifle, Colorado - Rifle CSP2_plank highO2_0.1 (SPAdes) (version 2) | ecosystem: Environmental > Terrestrial > Deep subsurface > Rock core/Sediment ... | reverse complement strand
GCCCCAGAAAAATAGTGGCGGGGCGCATCATTTCAGATTTCGCTTTTTGGATTTGTGTATCAGATTTGGTAAAATGATTTCAAAAGTTTGCGAAGGTTTTAATTCGGGAGCCAAGAAACTAGATACGAACTCAAATTTTGAAGTTGAGAGGGTTCGCTCGCCCAGCCCCGCCATTGGCGGGGCTGGGCTTCGCTCCGCGACGGCTACGCCGTCGCTTTGGCGGGAAATGAAGCGGATTTTAATACTTTCGGGGGAATCATTTTTTTCTTTTTTAAAAACTAATAATATAAATTTATGAACATAAAAAATTGCGCCATTTATACCCGCGTTTCAACTGATAACCAAGCAGAAAAAGAATTTTCGTCTTGCGAAGCACAGGAGCAGAAAATAAGGTCGTTTATCGCCAGCCAAAACGATTGGCGAGTTTTCAAGATTTACAATGACGCCGGATTTTCAGGCGCAATTTTAGAACGACCAGCTTTACAGGAACTTCTTTCGGATTTGAAAAAAGAAAAAATTGATGTGGTTTTGGTCTACAAAATTGATCGGCTCACTCGTTCGCCAAAGGATTTTTACCAACTGATAGAATTTTTTGAGCAAGCAAAAATTGATTTTATTTCCATTACGGAAAGATTTGACACTTCCACGCCCGCCGGAAGGTTGCTTCGCAACATTATGCTCACTTTTTCGCAATTTGAAAGAGAACTAACCAGCGAGAGAACAAAAGACAAGATGTTGGAGCGTGCGAAAAAGGGACTGGCGAACGGCGGGCTTACTCCTTTCGGCTATATCCGCCAAGACAAGAAACTTATCCCGCACTCGAAGGAAGCGGAGGAAATAAAATCAATTTTTGAAACCTATATTGAGAGCGGTTCAACGGCGAAAACCTATCAAATGTTGAAAGATAAAGGAGTGAAAAACAAGTTAGGCAAAAATTTCTCCAAAACAAATATCAGCCATATTTTGCGAAATGTTATCTACATAGGCAAGGTTTTGCACAATGGCGAAATTTATCAGGGCATTCACGAGCCGATAATTTCGGAAGAAATTTTTGCCCTTGCTCAAAAAATTCATAAGGAAAGGCAGAAAAATTTTAGAGTGTACAAAAATTTTCTGTTCGGCGGATATAGCCGTACGTTTATTCTACATTTCTTGATCATTGTTCTGGTCTATCTTTCTCCTTTTGTCTTTAGCTGGAAACTGATATTAATATTTATCTCGCTGTATTATCTACAACTTCTAATTTTCGGCAATTGCATTTTAACTATTAAACAATTTAAAGAGAAAAATAGAGATACAACTTTTTATTCCCATGTTTTAAATAAACTGGGGTTTAATCCTAATAAACGTAAGGTTAGGGTCATAGTTGATTATTGTGTCCCATGGATTATTCTCGCGATTTCATTAATCTGGCAAGTCATATTGGGTCATAGTATATTCCCGAAGTTTTAACATCTCGGGCAAAGCAGGGCAGATTTGAAAGAGAATGTTTTAATTGATATAATATAATTATGCAAAAAATAACTACAAAAATTTTTGTCTGGGCGTCCATTGGTTTTGGTATTGTGGGGTTGTTAATGGTCATAACCACTTCTTCCGAAAGCGATGGTCCCAATGTGTATTTGTTGAAACTTTTATTTACGGCCGTTATCGTCATCTTGGTCTCGTTCGCCTTGACCGTGGCCAATAAGTACCTCAACGATAGATCTTAAATCTAGAATTAGTTAGATCCTAACATCAATGTATCTGTCTGGGGCATAAATCAAAAAGACCCTACGGGGTCTTTTTGATTTATGCCCCAGACTCTTAGGAGAGGTGCCTGGAAACGAGTTTAGTCATTTCAAACATGTTTACTAGGTCTTTCCCGCCGAATACCTTTTTTAAGGCAGCATCAGCGTTGATATTTCGCTTGTTTGCCTGGTCCTGAAGGCCATGGGATTTGATATACACCCAAAGCTTTTTGACGACCTCTGATCGGGGCATTGGGCCCTTGCCGACTACTGCCGATAATTCTGGACTTACATTCATCGGCTTCATAAATGCAGAGTTAGTTTTTGCTGGCATAATGTTATTTGTTATTTGTTAATTTATTATAGATCCTCGACCTTGTATATGGAGAGTATATATCAATTCATGGCAAATAGCAAATGTGGGCAAACTACACGGTTGTTCTCGGAACAGGAGGCTTGACAGATCTTTTGTGTGTGATAGTATTTTAAAATCAGATCAGAGGATCAACCGGGAGGTAAAGCATGAGCAAGCTCGCTGACAATCGACAAACAGACAATGGTCGAGGCCTTGAATCCTTGCTTGCCAATCTGGGTTCTTTGAGCCCGCATCTGGACTTCGAAATACACGAAGACAAGGTCTTCATATTTGCAACTCCGGACAAGGGTCATTCTGACGAGGAAGAATCACTTGAAGCCATGGAATCTGTTGTTCAGTTACTTAATGAACAGGGACTTTCATCCGAGCTTCTTACGAGGAATACGCCAACAGGCGATCGGATTGATGGGGTCAGAATATTGGTGTCTCCGTTGTCAACCCTTACGTCCCCATAAAAAACGGCAGTCCACAGAGGACTGTTTTTGTTTTCTTGATTGTAAAATAAATTTGAGTTAATGTTAATCATATGAATGAAAATTTTGAATTGTCAGAAAACATGGTTGAAGATAAGACCAAACCCGATTTCGACAAAACCAAGCTTATTTTACCAGGATCGATTTTGATTGCTGCGGTTTTAATTTCCAGTTCTTTGCTTTATGTTAATTATGTAAAATTTTCTACGGCTCAAATTGGTGGGAACAACCCCCCCCAAAATACTCAGATAAATATCGATGATAGTCCCTATTTAGGAAATAAAAATGCCAAAATTACCATAGTTGAATTTGCTGATTTCAGGTGTCCTTTTTGTGGGAGATTTTTCCAAGATTCAGAAAAACAGATAATCACAAATTATGTAAACACGGGCAAGGCTAAATTTGTTTTCAAACATTATGCTTTCTTGGGCCAGGAATCAGTTTGGGCGGGCGAGGCGGCCGAATGCGCTAAGGAGCAGGGCAAGTTTTGGGAATATCACGATTGGCTTTTCAATAATCAGGCTTCGGAATCTGATCTGGTCTATTATTCCAAAGTTAATCTTATAAAGTATGCCGACAAAATCGGTCTTAACACCAGTCAATTTTCGTTGTGTCTTAATTCCGATAAATATTCGGAACAGGTTAAGGCTGATTTAAGACAAGGCCAGTCTGCCGGTGTAACTGGAACGCCGACCGTTTTTATCAATGGCAAAGTTGTCATTGGTGCTCAGCCATTTTCTGTGTTCAAAAGTATAATTGACGGTGAATAAGCTTTTATGCTATACTTACGATAACGTAGGTTTTCTCGTGGCAATCCTTCTTTTAAGCAGGAACTAGACGAGAGGTCGTCCTACTTAAAAAGCAGCTGTTTTGTTTTCGTTACACAATCTTAATGATTGTGTGATATTGAGCAAATACAGTATTTAAATGGGAAAAAAGTTATATGTCGGAAGTTTGTCTTATGACACAACCGACGAGTCTTTGAAAGAAGCTTTTTCACAAGCCGGAACCGTTGAGTCGGCAAATGTTATTACCGACAAGATGTCGGGCCGATCAAGAGGATTTGGTTTTGTGGAAATGGCTACCGACGAAGAAGCCCAAAAAGCAATCGAGATGTTGAACGGTCAAGAAGTTGACGGCCGAAAGGTCACAGTCAACGAAGCCAGACCGATGACAGATCGACCACCCCGACCAGCCGGAGGTTTCAACCGAGGCGGTGGCGGATTCAATCGCGGTGGTGGCAGAGGCTTCGGAGGCGGTGGAAGAGACTACTAAAACAAAAGACTGACTTGAAAGAGTCGGTCTTTTGTTTTAGTTTAAATAGATGCAATTCAAGTTTCCTAAGAATGATGCAAAATATTATTGGACCAATCATGTCGGTCGGAAGATGATGTTTTATGGCTTGTCGGCGGACAGGATTAAGAGGGTGATGCGAAGTCCGACAAGAAGCGAGAAGGGCGTTGCCGAAGGAACTATTGCCGTGATGCAACCCGTTCGACTCACTTCGTTCGCTCAGGGCAAGCCCGCCTGGAAAGAGGAGATTTGGGTAATGTATCAAGCCCCAAGCAAACGAGGCAAAGGCAGAAAGATTATCATTACTGCTTGGCGATATCCCGGAATAAGTCCGGTCAGAGACGAGATACCAATTCCAGCGGATATTTTGGAGGAGTTGAAGAGGGAAGGAATAATAAATAATTTGGGTTGACTTCTGTTGTTTGTTTTGTTATAATCTTAACATCTTTGACATCGGTGGTAAGCCATCATCACTAAAAGGAGCAGGGAATGAAACACTATCCTCGTGATGTTTGTTGGGCAGATACGCCATTGGAGCACTTCATTGCTATTTTGATCTTCATTGCGGCGCTCGCAGTGCTTTTCCCGTGGGGTCTTCACTATTCCACGGAAGTTCGGAACCTTTCAGAAGAGAACATTATTCCCACAGATGTGGCCTTGGAAGAGATGAGACAGCTTTTGGTTCGCATTGACCAGCCCGGTTTTACGCCGACGGTTGCACATCAAGTAATAAAGAGGGCTGTCTATATTGAACGACACACTCCTTGGGTTTCTAAAGTTGAAAAAGAAAAAGCTGGTGACGACTACTCTCAGCTTCGAACTTTGGAAATTAAGAACTCAGCGATTTTCCGTTCCTGGAGCCAAATCGCCCAGAATGCCAGGGACAAGTTCCGTAAGGATAGAGCGGCTGCCGATGAACTGTTCAAGCTTGAGAAGAACGATACGGAACTTCAGGCCCTGTTTGACTTTCGTCCTGTCACGACCACATATCACTGGAATGTGATCGGTCGGAATTTCTGGACCAAGCTTCCGTTCGCGTTCGCTCTTGCCATCCTTTTCTTTGTTGCCATGATCAAGGCTCGGAAACTGAATCTCGTGGTCGAGCTCATGAACCCGCTTTCTCTGATACTCGCAACGGCGACCTTTCCGGTCAGCTGGATGGTCTATCCTTACAAGGATCCGGACCAGCAGATGTCTAAGGTGGTCAACGTCATGGGTATGGCATTCTCATTGCTGATGACATTTAGTGGCGTGGCCGCGGCCCAGACAATTAAGAAGAGCGACAAAAAGAAACGCGACCAGCAAGTCATGCTTCAGATCGACATGCGGGCGATGATTCCGCTTGTTGGTGATGATCAGAAAAACACAACCATTTTCAACCGCGCAACATTGAACTTCAAGCAAGGTGTGGTTGAGAATATATCGCTAGGCAAGCCGTCAACCGGTTTCTGGTATAGTGAACTTTGTGGCGGACCGTGGCTTGGCAAAGTGGCTGGTGCCAAGGTTCTTGCCGTCGGGTGCGTGACCAAGTCCAAAGGAGCCGAAGCCGGATGGACGGCGGGTTTTCAAGTCTATAAGCCTTTGAGCCAGCAATTTTTCTTGGCCATGCCTGTGATAAGAGTAGAGCAGAGTAAAACCTTCAACTTTTATGCGGCCGTTTCGACCAAGATCAACGACAGATGGTCGATTGTTCCGGATGTTGCTCTCAAGTTTACATCCGGCAAACGACCATTTGTGAATGCGGGCATTGTTCTGCGTCGAACCTTCGGTGCTCGCTCTGCTGAAGTGGGGATTCTTCGAAATAATGCGAATCAGACGATATTCCGTCCACGGCTCATTCAGAATTTCGCATTTTGATGTGCCCACAGTACCCATCAACGCCCAACCAAACTCAGTTGGGTGTTTTAATTTGCTTATTTCACACTAAAACGTAATATTTAAACAATGAAAGTCGGTTGCCACGTATCAATCGCAGGAGGAATTGTGAATGCTCCGCAAAGGGCGGCGGAGTTGGGGTGCGAAGTTTTTCAGATGTTTACGCGGTCACCTCAGGGAGGCAAGGCACCGGAAATAACTACTGAAATTTCAAAACAATTCAAAGAAGAAATGAAAAAATGGGGACAGGATAATTGTTATATTCATGCCCCATATTATATAAATTTTGCATCTTCAAGCAAAGCAATTCGTTCAGCATCAGCGAGGGTGGTCAGAGAAGAACTTGAGCGGGGAAGTCTGATTAACGCAAAGTATGTAATGTTTCATCCTGGAAGCGCCAAAGAGATGGACAGAAAAGAAGCTCTTAAAATAACGGCTGAAGGCATGGCTAAAGTGATGAATGGCTACGATGGTTCAACCGAACTTCTTCTGGAGATATCAGCCGGTGCGGGAAATGTTATGGGTGATACATTTGAAGAATTAGCCGAGATAATTAAATTGAGCGGTTATGACCTGGGCATTTGTTTAGACTCGGCTCACATTTTCGCATCCGGCTATGACATTAAAAGCAAAGAAGGGTTTCAAAAAACAGTTGAAATAATAAAGAAAACGGTGGGGCTTGAGAAAATTCAGTTGATTCATGCCAATGACTCAAAAATTGAATTGGGTGGCCGTAAGGACCGCCATGACCATATCGGCGACGGCAAGATAGGCGAGAGTGGTTTTGCCAACTTGGTAGTTGTGTTTAACTGTGACTTCATAGCTGAAACAAAAGATGATAAAGTAAGGGAAGATATAAAAGTTTTAAAAAATACCAGGTTTGGGAAGAAGGCATGATAAAAAATCGGCCTGCGGCTAAACCAGTATTCTTGCCATATGATGGGCAATTGGTACGGCGGTTGGTATAACATGATGGGCGGTTCTTCCGTGTTCAGGGACTGGACTTTGAATAACGGCATGGTCAATTTTGGCGGTTCTTTTATTGCCGGTATGACTTTTGGTATCGTTGTTTTGGTTCTTGCTGTGTGGATGCTATATTGGAAGTATCGTGCCCTCTGGCATGCTGCTAAGCACGACCACAAAGTTTGGTTTGTAGCCCTCTTGCTGGTTAACACCCTTGGAATTTTGGAGATTCTCTATTTGCACGTTTTTTCAAAGTACCGCAAGAATTAATAATTTTTCAAGAATTTTTTCTTGAATTCGGTGAATTTATCTTTTTGGATAGATTCTCGTATTTCCTCAAGGAGATTATTGAAGAACCACATGTTGTGCATGAGACAATATCTTTGCCCGGTGGCGTTTTGTTTCCTGTCTTCATTTGTTAACAGTTTTCGAATTTTGAAGCGAGGGATTTTATTTGAGCAAGTTTGACAGGCACAACCTTTTTCGATAACTTTTTTGTCTTTAATATACTTGCCCTTCCGGATATCTATGTGTCTAGTTTTGGTGTAGAGTCTGCCATGGCGGGCCTCGCGGGTCGGGATAACGCAGTCAAAGGTATCGATGCCGTTTTGAACGGCTTCAAAAATATCCGCCACTTTGCCGACTCCCAAAAGATGCCTTGGCTTTTCTTCCGGCAAATAAGGAATTACCCATTTCAGAATTTTCGATATTTGTTTTTTTGTATACGAACCGCCAATACCAAAACCGTCAAAGGGGAGGGAACCGATAAATTTGGCGCTTTTTATCCTTAAGCTCTTGTAAATTCCCCCCTGAACAATTCCAAATAGTGCTTGATTATTGTTTTTATTTGTCCTGAAGCATCGGAGGGCCCATTTGTTGGTCAGCTCTACGGCTTTTTTATTATATTTAAAACTATCAAGGGGGGACGTGATGTGGTCAAAAGTAAAAATTATATCTGCTCCTATTTTTTTCTGGATTTTCATGGATAATTCCGGCCCAAGGAACATTTTTTGTCCTTTAAAGTTGAAATAGACACCTTTTTGTGTGATTTTTACATTCTTTCTGCTGTGGATAACCGACTTGCGAAGTCGGTTATCCACAGCTATGTTCTTGGTCATGAACTTGCCGATTTTGTTTTTATCTCCGAAAGCCAACGAGAGAACCTGGAATCCGCCGCTGTCAGTCATTGTCGGGATATTTAAGCCAAGTTTTTTGATTAACAAGGACTGCCCTTGTTGCAAGGGCAGTCCTTGTAGGGCTTCTTCCCAGAGATGAAAAGTGTTGGCGATTACAAGTTGGGTCTTCGTTCTTTTAATATCTCTTGGTGTGAGATGGCGGAATTTGCCATATGTGCCGACAAATACATAAGAAGGAGTTTGGATATTACCGTGAGGCGTGCTTAAAAGGCCCAAACGGGCTTTAGATTTTTTATCTTTTTTTAAAACTTTAAAACATGTTTCGTTCATTATCTAAAAGGGAACGTGCACGTTCCCTTGGAATTATTATTTTTGGATAAGCTGGTAATCTTTATATTCATAGGTCTGTTTTTCAAAGACCGTGCCACCTTTCAATATTGACCAGTATTTGTCAATAATTGTTACGGACCTCATTACGATGATGCCTTCAAATTCTTCCTCGGCCATTTCTATGTTGGCCCGGCTAAGATTGAACAGACCCCCGGCCCTAGAATATGGCCTTGTCATCCAGGCGGATATTTTTTTAATGTAGAATTTTTCTATGTCCACGTACATTACGCCTTCCGAACGGACGATTATATCTTCAACATCTCCGCCCTTATCGTTTTGGTTAGGTTTGGGTTTAAAATTGATAACATAATACGGACGGTCGCCCATTATATCTATTTTGGCAACATTGAATTCATCAACCTTAAGCACTGCCTCGAGAACATTTATTAGGTCAATTTTGGTCTTTGACGCCTTGCCTTGATTTTCTGGTTTTACGGATTTGCCGTTTTTTTCTATCATTCGCTCTTGGCCGCCAAGTTCGATAATAACCACCTCTTTTTTTTCTTGGTCAGTAACTTGTTCTTTGTCGTTGAGATTTTCAACAGAGTAGGTTCGTTTATAAATTAGTTTTTCTTTTTTGATTTTGTCATTTTCTCTTGCTTTTGTTATCACTGTTTGAATGATAAATTTCCCTGTATCCGGAGGGGCCTGAATAGAAGTTGTTTGGCTCGACAAAACCTTAATTCCCGGCCCAACACCAAGACAAGCAACGATAAAGGTCAGGAATAGCCGCCTTTTCGCCATATTTGACCTACTTCTTTTCAAAAAACAAGTGAGCTTATTCTATCAGAAATCTTCCTACTTTTCAACTTTAAATTAAATATGCTATTATGGAGTTCATGAGTAAAATAATTATTTACACAACACCGATTTGTGCGTACTGCAAAATGGCCAAAGAATATTTCAAGTCAAAAGGTTTTGAATATGAGGAATATAATGTAGCGATAGATATTCCCAAGCAAAAAGAAATGATAAACAAAACCGGCCAGTTTGGAGTCCCAGTCATAGAGATAGACGGTAAAATTGTTATAGGGTTCGATAAAGCTAAAATTAACGAATACCTTGGAATAAATTAAAATGCCCAAAAAAGAGTTAAAACCATTGTCATATAAAGCCGGTTCTTTGAAGGGTATATCTCAAAAAACAATTGAGATACATCATGGTCAACTTTACAAGGGTTATGTTGATAAAACCAATGAGATTAGCGAGAAATTGGGTGAATTGCGTAAAAGTGGCAAAGCCGAAGGAAATCAGGTTTATAGCGAGTTGAGAGGACTTAAATCAGGAGAAACTTTTGCTCGAAATGGAATCTACTTGCACGAGAATTATTTTGCCATTCTTGGCGGAGACGGCGTACCAAAAGGAGAAATTAAACAAGCAATTGAAGAAAAATTTGGCACAATGAAAGATTTTTTTAAATATTTTTCTGCTTGTGGTATAGCTGCGCGTGGCTGGGCAATATTGTGCTGGGATATGCATGAAAAAAGACTCATGCAATACAACTGCGATGCCCAGAATCACGGTGGAGTCTGGGGCTGTATTCCAATCATTGCTCTGGATGTTTATGAGCACTCATATTTCATAGACACCGGCTCTGATCGTGCGACATATATCAAAGCATTTTTCGATAATCTCAATTGGGACAAGATAGAAGAACTCTATCAGAAGGCGAAGGTGAATGGGCTGAAATAAGGTGCTGGGTGAAGTTATATTTTATTCCCAACTTGGCAACCAGACACGAGATTCATAAGTCTTGGGGCTTAATGGGAGCCCATAAGTAAGAGGGGTGAAGTAAACAAAAGCTACAGCAGAAGCCACAGCCAGTCCAATAAATATTTTTTTGGCGTGTCTTTGTCTTTCTATCAAATAAACCAGGATTAAGATTGCGAAAACCAAAGCCGCCAAATAGTGGTATAAAAACATAACCCTTTTAATTCCAACGAAAGGTAGTAGATTTAAGAAGTATCCTGCTAACAATATTTGAATAATTCTATGGCGAGTTACATATCCCAAAGACAGCAATATCGCTACAGTTGAACCCCACCAGATAATTGGGTTGCCGAGCAAGTATATTCTTGAATTTTCGGAGACCCAGTAAAAAATTGGACGAGCCATGAAGGGCCATGAATACCACCGGCTGCCATAGGGATGAGTGGCTGTGAGACGCTGGTTGGACTGATACATCTGAATGTTTAGCTCAACGAATTTTTTAACGACATTTTCCTTGCGAAAGTTAGGACTCATGAAAGCATCTCCCGGACCTGGTTTGGTTAAAAGCGAAAAGTGTAAAGCGAAAACTGAAAAATAAATCATAAGAGGTATGATAACAAAGAAAATCAATTGTCTTATAAACCTTTCGAACGAGCGATTTTTAAGATAACTCCATGTTTCAATAATCAGTGGTAAGGCCAGAAATGTGAGCCCTGTCCACTTAATTGATATTGTCAGTCCACCGAATATGGCCATCAAAATCTTGTAGCGTGAAGCGTGAAGCGTATAACGCAATTTAAAGTAAAATAATAAAGTCAAAAACCCAAAAATCAATAAAAAACCATCCATAAGAATAAAGTGAGTTTGAACAATCAGGGCGTTTTCAATAGCTACTAAAAATCCGGCGACAAATGCCCCTATGGGTGTGAATTTGAGTTGTAAGGCGAGCAGAAATATAACTACGGGCAAGAGTGCTCCGGCTAAAGAAGGCAGGAATCTCAAGGCCAGATATTTTTCATCGGGAAATTTTTCGCCGATCTGAGCAAAGCTGAATCCTGCCTTGCCGTCAGGCAGGTCAGGTTTAAAATCAAAAATTTTAGCAAAACCGGCGACCATCAGTTTTCCTAAGGGTGGATGGATATCAAAATAATATTCGTGGGTATAATAGCCTGATATGAATTTACCGAAATGAACTTCGTCAAAAACGGTCTGGTTGGGATAGCTAAAAAAGGCAAAATGCGTTGTGGCACTTAACAAAGTTATTATCAACAGCCCCTTTTTCATTATATAATATGTAGGATATGATTGCTGTAATGATAGCAATTTAAAAATTTGGAGGAAAGATGAAGGTTTTCATTTTTGTTCTAAGCTTCCTGTTAACAACGATTCCAGCGAAAGCTCAAGGTACAAAAAAAGGTGAGATATCTGCTGGGGCTGGCATCGGTGGTTCGGCACACATGGGAGAAAGTGGGTTGACCCCCGTATTTAAAAGTGATTTTTCTTTTGGCAAGAAATTGCGTTTTGAAAATGATTTTGAATTTAGTGTGATGGATAAGTACACAAAAGCCGGCTGGTTTTTTTAACTACATTCAAAATAATTTCAAAAGAACAGCTTTTTACACTAATACTGTGTTTGGTGTTGTGTATAAATGGCCATAATATGGCCATTTTGTGTTTAATTTAAGTTTTTAGTAAAATTGGATTAGGTGATAAATGATTTGATTATATGTTTGACCTAATTGTAATTGGAGGTTCGGCTGCTGCTACAAGTGCAGGGATTTACGCCGCAAGACGCGGACTTAATTTTAAAATTATTACTAAAGATTTTGGGGGCGAAGTGGCGACTTCAGGTGAGATAGGCAACTGGCCTGGAGTTATTCAGACCGACGGCATTACCCTTGCCAATCAATTCAAGGAACATCTCAAGTTTTATGGTGTTATTCCAGAAGAAGGCGTCGAGGTTGATGAAATAGTTAAACAGAACGATGGTTATTTTTGTATTAAGACAAAAACAGATTCAAGGTCGGACCTTAAAGAAAGTTCTCAAGGTCCGACCTTGAATTGCGACTATCTGGCCAAGTCCGTTATAGTGGCCACCGGAGTGCACCCCAGAGAATTAAATGTTCCGGGTGAAAAAGAGTTTAGAAATAAGGGGGTCAGTTATTGCACGGTTTGTGACGGCCCATTATTTAGCGGTAAGATAACAGTCGTTATTGGCGGAGGAAATTCAGCATTAGAGGCGGGTTTAATGCTGGCGGACCTTTCTTCAAAAGTTTATGTAATAAACAAAAATCAGATGTTTAAGGGAGATCAGATACTGATTGATAACTTGAAAGCCAAGAAAAATGTTGAGATAATTTATGGGGCGAAAACAACTCAAATTACGGGTGAACAGTTTGTTACTAGTTTGAAATACGAAAAAAATAACGAGCAAGAAATAATGGTCGATGGTATTTTTGTGCACATAGGCATGATACCGAATTCCAATATTGTTCCCGATGGTGTTAATAAAAACAACTTCGGAGAAATAATTGTAAATAAAAATTGCGAAACAAACATTCCGGGACTATATGCCGCCGGAGATGTGACTGATGTTTCTTTTAATCAAATAGTTATCGCCGCCGGTCAGGGCTGCATAGCAACCCTTTCGGCTGTTAATTATCTTAATCGCCAAAAGTAATTTCCAATTTCATTTATGATTTATCTAACGGCTGATCATCTAGGTTTTGCCCTCAAAGAAAAAATTAAGCAATGGCTCACTGAATGGGGCTATGACCATGAAGATATGGGAGCTTTTGAGTTGGATCCGACAGACGATTACCCGATATATGCCAAAAAGGTGACCGAGAGCATGGTTAAACCAGAGGATAGGGGAATACTTGTTTGCGGGTCGGGCGTAGGGGCGGATGTGGTCGCTAATAAATTTGACGGTATTCGTTCGGGTTTGGCGATCAGCAAAGAACAGATTCGAGCTGCCCGCAATGACGACAATATCAATGTTTTGGCCTTAGCTTCGAATTTTATTTCTGAAGAAGAAGCCAAAGAAATAGTCAAAACTTTTCTTGATACTGAATTTGCTGAGGAAGAACGATTCAATCGCAGACTGAAAGAAGTAAGTGAAATTGAAAAGAAAAATTAGAATTTGGCCTTATGATTGAGGAATTGAAAAATATAATAACAGGCGAAATAAGCTCTAATGAAAAAGATCTTTTGGTTTATAGCCATGATGCAAGCATCTTTGAAATTAAACCCCAACTGGTTATTAAACCAAAAAATGATGATATAAAAAATTTAATTAAATGGGTTGCGAACAATAAAGGTTCTAATCCCGGACTATCTTTAACGGCTCGTTCGGGGGGCACAGATATGACCGGAGGAGTTTTGAATGATTCTATTATTCTGGACTTTACCAAATATTATAACACGATTATAGAAATACAAAGGGCACCTTCGGGAGAGGGTGGGTTCGCGGTTGTCGAACCCGGGGTTTTTTATCGTGATTTTGAAAAGAAAACCCTGAAGGAAAATTTATTGTTGCCATCATATCCGGCTTCTCGCGAAATCTGTACCATGGGTGGAATGGTGGCCAACAATTCCGGAGGAGAAAAATCTTTGCATTACGGAAAAACCGAAGACTATGTCCAGGAACTCAATGTTGTTTTAAGCGATGGCGAAGAATATGTTTTTAAAGCGATTGGCCCTGAAGAATTGGAACAAAAGAAACTACAGAATAATCTTGAGGGCGAGATTTATCGTCAGATGTATGCATTGTTGGAATTCAATTATGAACTTATCCAGAAAGCCAGACCCAATGTGTCCAAAAATTCAGCAGGCTATCTGTTGTGGAATGTGTGGAATAGGAAGAGGTTTGACCTGGCGCAATTATTCACAGGAGCTCAGGGAACCTTAGGGTTGATTACAAAAATTAAATTCCGACTGATAAAACCTAAGAAATATTCAGGATTATTGATAATATTCCTGCGGGATCTAGAATTTTTAGGTGAGGTGGTAAATTTAGTTAACAAAAGTGAGCCGGAAAGCTTTGAGTCATATGACGATCATACGCTTTATTTGACCTTCAAAATTCTCCCGGATCTGATAAAACGAATTGGATTCGGTGCTGTGTTTAGGTTTATCCCTGATCTTTGGGCAATTTTAACGGGCGGGATTCCTAAAATGGTGATGTTGGTGGAATTTACCGACGATGATAAAGGCGAACTTATGGATAAAATAAAAAAATGTCAGAATGAAATTTTCAATAAGTTTGGAGTAAAGACAAGAATTACAAAAGATGATGCTGATGCTCAGAAGTATTGGTTAATAAGGAGAGAAAGTTTTAACTTATTAAGAAAGCATGTGAAAGGCAAAAAAACCGCTCCCTTTATTGATGATATAGTGGTTAGACCGCTATATCTGACTGAATTTTTGCCCAGACTTAATGCAATTCTTGACCAATATAAAAACTACATGGTTTATACAATTGCCGGCCATCCTGGAGATGGAAATTTTCATATTATACCCCTGATGGACTTGTCTGACGATAAATCAAGACAAATCATTCCGGAACTTTCAGAAAAGATCTATGATCTGGTTTTAGAATATCATGGTTCGATTACTGCTGAGCATAACGATGGGCTTATTCGCACACCGTATCTTGAAAAAATGTACGGCCCGGAGGTTTATAAGTTATTTGAAAAAACGAAACTAATTTTTGATCCCCAGAATATATTTAACCCCAGGAAAAAAGTGGGAACAGATATGAATTATGCAATGAATCACATCAGGATTGACTTACATGACTAAAATAATCCCTTCAATACTTGCCAAAACATCGGAAGAATTTGAAAAGCTATTAAGAATAGTTGAGCCGTATGTTGACAGAGTGCATTTGGATATCGGAGATGGAGATTTTGTTTTGACTAAAACCATTTCCGGATACGAAGAATTAATGATCATGGAAACCAAGGTTAAGTTTGACGTTCATCTCATGGTTTCGCGGCCGGAAGATCAGATGTATTTTTGGTATAAGACCAAGGCGGACAGATTTTTGATCCATGCTGAAACTGACCATGGCCATAGAAATCTTGTTGAATCGATACATCTTAACGGCAGAAAAGTCGGTCTGGTTTTAAATCCAGAAACACAGATTGAGAAGATATTTGAATTGATGGACAATATTGATTTCGTCCAGTTCATGACAGTGCACCCCGGTAACTATGGGGGAGAGTTTGTGGAAAGTGTTATTGATAAGATTTTAGATTTTCATGGTCACTATCCAGACATACCGATTATGGCGGACGGAGCGATTCATTCAGAAACAGCAAGAAGGTTAATTGCAGTAGGTACATCAATGTTGGTTGTTGGCACCCATATTCTTAACGAGGGTAAAGATGTGGGTAAAGCAATTGAAGAACTTAGAAAAATAGGACAAAATGAATAGTATGTATGATATAGTTTCAATAGGTTCTACAACCCGTGACGTTTTTATAAATGCAGATAATTTCAGGTCTGCTAACATGCCGGATTTTTCTACTGGTAAAGCCCTCTGTTTTCCTTTAGGTTCAAAAATAGAGATTTATAAAATTGTGTTTACTTCCGGGGGCGGGGGAACCAATACCGCAGTTACTTTTGCAAAACAAGGATTGGCTACGGCCTGTATTGGAGTTATAGGCAACGATTTGAATGGCCAAGAAATTCTAAACGAACTGGAAAAAGAGGGTATCGAGACAAAATATTTCCAGAAACATGATGATGATTTTACTGCTTATTCCGTAATCTTGGTTGACTCTTTGGGGGAAAGGACGATCTTGTCTTACAAAGGCGAAGGCCAGCATTTTGATGTGAATAAGATTGCTTTTGGACAGCTGCAAACCAAATGGTTATTTTTGGATAGCTTAGGCGGACATTATAATTTGTTAGAACAAGCTGTTAATTGGGCTGTTGCCAATAATATAAAACTAGCCATCAATCCCGGTGGAAAGGAACTGGATCATGGATTAGAAAAATTAAAACCGTTACTAAGGAATTTTTTAATTGTAATAATGAATCAGGAAGAAGCGGCCAGGTTAACAGGAATTGACTATAATGAAGAGGAAGAAATTTTTAAGTTTATGGACGAAATTATTGGTGGAATATTTGTCATGACCAAAGGCCCGGAAGGCGTGGTTGTTTCTGATGGAAAAAATGTCTATCAAGCGGGAGTCCCGGACTCTCCGATAGTTGAAAGAACGGGAGCTGGCGACGCTTTCAGTTCAGGATTTATCTCCGAATATATTCGTTCAGGGGACATTTCAAAAGCAATACAATTTGCCACGGCCAATGCTTCTTCGGTGGTAACCCAGTATGGAGCGAAAGCCGGGATTTTGAAAAAAGATGATTGGGGACCGTGGCCGCTGGTTACAGTAAGTTCATCAAGTTTTTAAAGTTAATAAAGTCCATCAAGTTCTAAGAAAATAAATTCATTATCAACGCTTTATAACCTTAAGAACTTTATAAACTTTTAACTATCTTATGTTGGAGCCATACAAAAAACTTGCAGCATTATTGAGAACCACTCCTGAGGTTCTCTATGAGTTGGACGAGAAAATGGGCAAAGTTACCGGTCAAGATGGGGTTATGGAGGTCGTCGCAAACCAAAACGACGTTTTAGTTTCAAAAATTTTGAATGAACTTTCTTTGACCAGAAATTCAACGGCTGAAGAAGTTTATACTGCCTTGATCCGTCGTTTGGTTGATTTGGATAAAAATTTGTATGAGTTGCTTGATAAGCCTGATCTTTCACAGATGTCTGTTGTTTGTGGAAAACTTTGTGAAACTGCTTTTAAACTCTTTACTCCGCCTAAGGGGATGTTTATTAAAAAAGAAAAAGCTGCCGAATTATTGGACAAATATCGGCCGGATAATCTTTTGAATTTTTTTGGATATAAAAGCGTGAAAGAACTTTTGGATAAAGAAGGATTTGCCTCCGTAGTCAGTTCTTTAAGATTTACTCAAAGCACGGAGTGGATGCATAAATTTTTTGATGTTGCTTATAACGAATTAAAACCAGAAGATTTTGAAGAAAGAGACGTGGAATTGAAGGTGTTGGAAACCAAATGGCTTGCAGTGGCCGAGAAATTTCTTGAGAAAAAATATCATAACATCAGCCACCTGAAAGAATATGGGGTTATCTTTGTAATTCCTCTGCCAATTGATACTGCCGGCGAGACGATGAGAATGTTTACCTTGATAATGCACTATCTGCACGAGGTGCCTTTCTATTCAGACTTATTTCGAAAATTCATGAAAGACCCTGATTTTATAGATAAATTCAGATCACTTTTAAGAGGTGATGTGTCTGATAAAAAAATTGAAAGCCTGTCTAGTCAAGGCGAGAGACCTGTCTGGCGAGTGGTCCAGACCTATCTGGCCAAGGATAATGAACAAGACTTTAGACTATTCCAACCGCATGTGAATCCGGAAGCGGAACACTGGCTCAAGGTTTCGGAAGACCTGGAGCGGTTAGGAAGAATGCTGCCAAAAGATGGCAATATCGGTTTGGAATACTGGACGGGACTGGATTATGTAGGGGATTTCTTTCCTTCGACAAGCTCAGGACAAGCAGAGTTGGTCAGTTTTGATTTAACCGACTTAATTATGTCTTTAGTCAAAAAAGGTCAAATTAAATATCTTTATCATCAGCAGGAGGCACTCTGGAATAAGATCTTCTCGGAATATCAAGGCAGAGAAAGGATGAACGAATTGATAGAAGAAAACATAATAGACGGATTCATAAAATTTTGAACTTAAATGATTATCTAAAACAGGCCAGGGATGGGAAATATGCCATTGGTCATTTTAATTTTGTCACCGGGGATGTGTTACGGGGAATAATTGAGGCATCCCGCGATGCCGGTGCTCCGGCGGTTATGGTTGGCACTTCCGAGGGGGAGGCCAGTTTTATAGGAATGAACGAATCGGTGGCTTTGGTTAAGGCGATGAGAGACGATTTAAATTATCCGATTTTTCTGAATGCTGATCACTTTAAATCATTTGAAAAATGCAAAGAAGCGATTGATGCTGGTTACGATTCTGTCATTATTGACGCTTCAAGGCTGAACCTTGAAGAGAATATTGCTTTAACAAAACAGGTTACAGATTATGCTCATTCGGTATCCGCCAGCCGGCGGACGGATATTTCAGTAGAAGGCGAACTTGGATATTTGCGAGGTTCATCGGAGATCCAGACAAAAATAGAAATAAATCCTGCCGATTATTCCAAGCCGGAAGAAGTGGCGGATTTTGTTTCACGAACGGGAGTGGATAGGATGGCTATTGTTTTCGGCAACATTCATGGCATAGTAATCGACCAAGAAGAAAAGTTGGATATAGACCATTTCTCAAAGATAATGGCTGTTGAACCAAGACCATATTATGTATTGCACGGAGCATCAGGTCTTAAAGATAAGGACGTGGTGGCCGCTATCAAGGCAGGGATTACTAATGTCCATTTTAATACTGAACTTCGAGTTGCTTATCGCAACGAAATAGACAAACAATTTCATGCTCATCCCAACGAAACAACGCCCTACAAATACCTCGGCCCAGCCGTAGACGAAGTCAAAAAACTCGTCACTCAAAAGATAAAACTATTCATGGGTAAATAGCCGCTTCAGTTCTTACCCAATTTTCTCACGGCTTCCTCTTGGACTATTTCTAACATCTCTTCCTAATTTCTCTGACCGTCCGAAGCCACTCCTGTCGGGCCATGCGGCTGGCTAAAGCCACCCGTTCCCGACATCCTCGGGTCGGTACCCAGAGAAATAGCGTCAGAGAAGTTGAAATAGAGCCAATCGTGCAGATGTGAGAAAATTGGTCAAAGGCCTTTCGCTAAACCATGGTCTCTTAATTGACTAACGTCGCCCTAAATATTATTATGTCAGCAACTAATTTGCTTAAGGATGAATTCAAGTGAAAGCAGAATATCAGCGTGATGCGAACAGCAGATATCTTGTTTTAAGAATCCGTTCAACCGGTCTAGAAAAAAGAATTATCGCTGAAGATGTTGGAAGATGGGCTTGTGACCATGATCATTGGATAAGCGGTTGTGGTCGCTGCTGGGACTGCGGAGTAAAAGTTGCGGTGCGATAATCTCGCCCGTTTTTTTAGAAAAATTAGAAATGAGCGACACCTTATCCCAAAGAAAAACGTTCGGAGGCAACCCCGGGCCGAGAGAGAGCAAAAATTCAGTAGAATTTTATGCGGTCTGATTTGGGATGAGGTGGAGCGAGCTCTTGATTTTAAATAAAAATTGAAGTAATATACCTAAGCTAAACAACATGGCTATCAAGAATCAAAAAATAGAACTTAATGCTGAAAAGAGGGAAGTTATTGGAAGCGGGCTGAATGCTTTGAGAAAATCCGGATATATACCGGCGGTTTTGTATGGTAAAAATCAGGAATCAATTCCGCTTCAGGTTTCGGTTAAAGATTTTCGTAAGGCCTTTGAGTTAGCCGGTGAATCAACCCTGATTTATTTAAGCGTAGACGGCCAATCCTATCCAACTATTATTAATGATATAGCCAAAGATGCTATAAACGACGATATTTTACATGCCGATTTTTATAAAGTCCGTCTGGATGAAAAAATTAAGGCCAAAGTGGCGGTAGTTTTTCAAGGCGAATCACCGGCAGTTAAAGATCTTGGGGGCATATTCGTAAGAAACATCAACGAATTGGAAATAGAGGCCTTCCCGCAGGACTTGCCTCATGAGGTGGTGATAGACCTATCCTCGCTGAAGAATATTGGAGACCAGATATTGGTCAAAGATTTGAAATTGGACTCCAAGCTGAATGTGGTGGCAGAAATCGAAGAAATAGTTGCTACCGTCCAAGAACCTATGTCGGCAGAAGAGCTTGAAAAAGCTTTGGAAGCTCCGACCACGACCATTGAAGACGTCGAAGTCATCAAGAAAGAGAAAGAGGAGAAAGAAGTTCCGGAAGAGGGCGAGGAAAAGCCTGCGCCGTTATCTGAAGAGAAGAAAGAAGAATAACAAACACACCCAAAACAAAACAAAAAGTGGCAATCCGTTGTTGGCAAGCCACTTTTTTAATTTTCCGCCCCAACCGGGTTTGGGCTTAAAGATGGGGCTTTTTAAATCTAGATTATTCATTTTTATTATCGTTTAATGCGTCAAAAACGGGATCTAAGTTTCCATTCAATATCTTGTCTATGTTTCCCCAGCTTTTTTTTATCCTATGATCGGTTATTCTGTCTCGGGGAAAGTTATAGGTTCTTATTTTTTCCGATCTGTCTCCGGTGCCAATTTGTTTACGGCGTTCTTCGGTGATATTGCCTGTTTCTTCGGCCCTTTTTATTTCCAAAAGTTTCGCTCTCAAAATATCCATGGCTTTATCTCGATTTCTTTGCTGATTCCTTTCTTGTCTTGAAGAAACAACAATTCCTGAAGGTTTGTGCAGGATTCTTACAGCAGTTTCTACCTTGTTTACATTTTGTCCTCCAGGACCGCCGGCACGGGAAAATGTGACCTCAAGTTCATCGGAGCGGATTTGAAGTTCGCTTTCGTTCGCCTTGGCAAGCACTGCAACTGTGGCGGTGGAAGTATGGACCCTGCCGCTCTTTTCGGTCTTAGGTACTCTCTGCACCCTATGAACTCCTGATTCATTTTTTATCTTTGTCAAAGCACTATCTCCTTTTAATTCAAAAACAACAGATTTAAATCCGCCGATATTTGTTTCATTTGAATCTATAATCTCAAAACCCCAGCCTTTGAGAGCGGCGTATTTTTTGTACATATCAAAAAGAGTTGCAGCAAAAAGACCTGCTTCATCGCCTCCAGCGCCGGCTCTTATTTCCACTATGGCCTCGTTGTTGAAATTGCGAGGTTTTTGATTTTGATAGGGAATATAGCCCATTTATTTTCTTGCTCTCTTTTTTGATGGAGATACTTTCAATGCAGTTTTTTCAAGGCGCTTTTTGAACTTCTCAACACGGCCTCGAGTATCAAGAATTTTTTCCGTGCCGGTGTAAAAAGGATGACATTTAGAACAGATTCCAGTGTTAACTTCCGGCATAGTAGAGCCGGTTGTCCAAGTGTTGCCGCAGGCGCATTTAACCTTGGCATTAGGGTAATATTGAGGATGTATTCCTTGTTTCATAATACAGATGATATTACAAAACCTTGGTAAAGTCAAAATGGCTTGATTTTAAAACTAAATTTTGATAACATTATTCTCATGCAAGAAATAGAATTACAAGTGCCATACGAAGACATGTTGAAAGCAGGCATGCACTTCGGTCGGAAAAAGACAGTCTATAACCCCTTGATGTCAAGGTATGTTTTTACTATCCGTGATGGGATATGCATTATTGATCTTTTAAAAACCCAGGCCCAATTAAAAAACAGCATTGAATTTCTTAAATCAATTTTAGCAAAAGGAGGCCTAGTGTTGTTTGTTGGCCTTACCAAGCAGTCAGTTGATTCTACAAAAGAATTAGCCGAAGCGTTGAATATGCCCTATGTTGTTGATCGATGGTTGGGCGGAACGCTTACTAATTACAAAGTGATCAACTCAAGAGTCAAAAAATTGGAGGAATTGGAAAAAGCAACCAAGTCCGGTGAGTTGGATAAATACACAAAAAAAGAAAGAATGATGTTCAACAAAGAACTTCAGAAAATGTCTGTTCATTTTGAAGGTTTAAAAAAACTAATCCGAATGCCGGATGCGGTATTTGTTTCTTCTTTGAAAGAAAGTTCCTTGCCAGTCAAAGAGGCCAAAAGAATGGGGGTTAAAACATTAGGCATAACCAACACAGATTCTAATCCTGATGATATGGATTATGTGATCCCAGCTAATGATCGCTCCAAAAAGTCTGTGGACTTGATTATGGAAACGATCAAAAACGAACTGGTGGCAAATAATAAATAGTAAAAGGCAAATGGCACGAACTGATGTAGAAAAAGTAAAACATTTACGGGAAAGCACAGGGCTTTCTTTTAACGAGATAAAAAAGGCTCTTGACGGTGCCGGGGGTGAAGAGACAAAAGCGTTAGAAATATTGCGAACTCGTGGAATTAAAATTGCCGAGAAGAAATCTTCCCGTGAAGTTAAGGAAGGTGTAATTGCTTCCTATATTCATGCGACTAAAAAACTTGGTTCTATGGTAGAAATTCTTTGTGAAACGGATTTTGTGGCAAGAAATGCTGATTTTCAGGAATTAGCCAAAGAACTTGCCATGCACATTGCCGCCATGAAACCGGGCGATATTGTCGGACTTCTTGAACAGCCGTATGTGAAAGATCTGGACATTACTATAAAAGAACTCGTTAATAATTATGTGGCTAAATTAGGAGAGAATATCCAAATAGGCCGCTTTGAAATATTTCAAATTTAGCACATGTTCATCCTTATTCCTCTTGTGTTAATGTTGGCATCTGCGATAGGAATTTCTATTATTTTTTTTCGCAAGATGCCATATTTAAACAAACTTACCCCTGAAACCCACTTATCTGCGCAATCAAGTGTGCTCGGATACTTTTTAATTGATTTACTTCCGGAATTATCAGAGAGACTCCAAAACTTAAAATTGAAAGAATATGGTAATTTATGGTTTATAGAACTTGAAAAGTTTCTCCGAAGACTGCGGGTTATTTCGTTGAAAATTGATAGAATTTCTGAATCATGGATAAAAAAAATAAGAAAAGGCAATATTTCCAGAACGACGACTTCGGTTATCACAGAGAAGACGGAAATAACCGAAACCCCAATTCTTAAAGTTCAATCTACCCTAAAAACAAATACGGAAGAAATTAAAAAAGAAGAGCAGAGATTGATAATAGAAATAGCTAAAAATCCCAAGGACTTCAAATTGTACGAAATTCTCGGCGATCTCTATGTTAAAATGAAAAGTTTTTCTGATGCCAAAGAATCGTTTGAAGCAGCAATAGAATTAAGTCCTCATGACGAAAAATTGCAAAAAAGACTTTCTCAAGTGGCAAAAAAACTGATAAAGTAGTACTTATGCCACCTTAGCTCAGTTGGTAGAGCGCCACTTTTGTAAAGTGGATGTCGTCAGTTCGAATCTGACAGGTGGCTCCAGATATTTTAAGCAAATTATTCGAAAAGTAATTTTATAAAGGTATCCTACGGGCCACTTAAAATATGGTAAAATAAATGTATAAGTTGGTAAATTTAATAAATAATTGGGCGGTTGGTGGAGTAGTCAAACACACGACGCTGTAAACGTCGCGGCCGTTGGCCTTCGGGGGTGCAAATCCCTCACCGCCCACAAGTTCTTTATGTGTTGCCGTTGTAGCTCAGTGGTAGAGCAACTCCATGGTAAGGAGTAGGTCGTCGGTTCAATCCCGACCAACGGCTCCAGTTTTGAAAAAAAACAGGTTTAGTGTATAATCTATAGATAATTTAAATTTATGTCGCAAGATAATTTATTAAGAATGAAGTGTACTATTTGCAAGCAGGCCAATTATTATACTTCAAAAAATAAAAAACTGGTTGAAAGAAAACTAGAGTATAAGAAATTTTGCAAATGGTGCAAGAAGCATACTCCCCATAAAGAGGCTCGCATGACAGGGTAATAACTTTTGCGTACGCTTGCTCGGCCAGCATAGCTGGGCCGTACGCAAGCTTTGACCAATCTCTGTGTTGAGAGTTCCAGTCCTCCTTCGCCATACTTCAGTATGGCTCAGTTTGGGCTTCACTCTCGCTTTGACCTTGGCCAAACGCGTTAAGTTATTGTTATAATTATATCAAGAAGGGGGCATAGTTTAGCAGTAAAATTTCCGTCTCCAAAACGGACGTCCTAGGTGCAACTCCTAGTGCCCCCGCAGCAAATGCATAAAACGCCCTTAAGGGCGTTTTATGCTTGCCATATTAATTTCGTCTGATATTATGTAGGCAAGTACGTTTAAAACCAGGGAGAAAAAATGACTTTCCGAAAACAGCGCGACGAAAAAGCCACTCCTTCTAAAAAGCCGAAGAATAAAATAAATGTTTATGATGAACGTTTGGCTGAACTTATCAAGTCTGGCGAACTCAAATCCAAGGGGGTTGACGGTCTCTTCAAAACAATTCAGAAAGAATTTAATAGCCAAGTTCATGGACTGACAAAAAAGGCTTTTAGGGTCAGGATGGACAAGCTTTTGTGGACAAAAGAAGTTGAAAGCCAACTCAAGAACATAGTTGGTCACGACCTCCCTCTTGCTAAATTTGAAGAGCATTATAACTATATTCCGAGAAAAATGATTGAAGAAAAGGCGAGACGGTTATCAGGAGTAAGCAATTTTAAGAATCCAGTCCAATTTCTTAAAGGTCTTGGCAGAATAGGTGATTTGAGTGATATGGATGGCAACTTCAAATTACCCAAGACTACGATATCTTCTCCGGTCGTAATTCCGACTGTTAAGCCAAATCCAACCGTTCTGCTTATTAATGGAGCCAATATTGGATTAAAGCATGAGAGACTAATCAAAAATAATCCTATCAAGCGTGCTTTGATTGATGCAAAACTTAGAGGCGATTCGGCTGTTATAGTCGTCAATCCCATAGACATTGAAATTAAGAAAGCAGCTGGACCGACTAGTATTTTCAGAGCTTTTTTCTCGGGGCAGAATATTAATGTTGATCTTCTTGATCCTTCTTATCAGGACAAGGCCAGGAAGATCAGGGATAATCCTAAGTCTCCCAAGTTTGTTTATGAAATAACGGCTGAAAAACTGGTTAACATTATAGAAGGCGGTTGGTCTAAAATATCTCGCGATCTGGACAACACAGCATTGCCGGAATTTGACGGTCCTGTTTTGATAGCCTTTGGACCAAAAGAAACCGAACTCATTGCTGCGGCCGCATACTGGGATCTCAAGAGAGGAACATTAATAGAATGGAACAAGTTGGGCGCTGAAATCCGGCTTGTTAAATCAGCCATTTCTTCTGCCGACAAAAGAGGTCTCACGCCTGTGGAATTAAAGGAGCTGGAGAGGAGACTTGAAGGTTTAATTAACGAACAGTCCAGAACCATCATCTCTAATATTAGCGTTGAGGATAGGCAGAGATTTTACCGTAAAGTCTTAAACTTTATTGTTAAGAAATTTGAAGAGGCAGTACCTAATTCTAAAGTTGTGAGTCAGGGAACTTTTTTTGCCAAGGTACAGAACGAAGTTATTGAATTTAATGTGCCAAAGCATCTCAGGGTAAGCGACGGTTTGCTTGCTGAAAATGTTAAGAAGCATGGCCCGAGGGTGCTTCTTGGTGATATTCCCAAAACCGTAATTATTTGCCATCCCTATGCGCTCAATATGAGGTTTACAGTACGGGAAAGTGTTGTTGAAAACGGACAAAGAGGCAGTGTTCAGTTCTATGTTGCCCCGATTGCCGTTGATGATAAATTTCTTGTTGAAACGCTTGAAGATAGCGGACATCCGATTGCGAAAGCTGTTTTTAACGGTCAGTTCAAGCCGGGGGTTCTGCGTCTGAATTTTACCAACGGAATGTTGAATGTTGACGATATCAGCATTGATGCGTTGCCGCGGTATGCCAAAAAATCCATTAAAGCCAACGGTTCAGGTGGGACCTACTTTGATGGAAAATATATTTGGGTAATGACTGCAACCGATCCCCACTTTGGTTCAAGGGCCAGAGAGGAATTCTGGTGTGAAGCCAGACAGCAGTATCTTGGCGTTTCTGACGCCGCTATTCAAATGATGCGAGAAGCTCATTTATTTGAAGGAAAGCTGCCCATTCACTTTTACAACGTGAATGACGACTGGGTTCAGGGTAATCACTTCGATACTCACAAACAGCCGGATCAACTGGCTATGTCGTATACTCGCATTGAAAGAGAAATGAAGGAAAGGGTTAACGCCATCAGAAATGCGAACCCCGAAAAGGCCAAGGAGATTCTCGCCAATCTTCATTTGTTTGTTCTGGATCAGTTCCGATCGAGAGGTTCGGACTGGTACCAGGAGCAGGTTATTCAGGTTATTGAGAGGCATCTTGAGCCTAATCTTGATTTTTGGAATGCCATTTTGTCCGGCGATCTCAAGGCTGGTCTGGTGTTAAGAGGAGTGAGTGAACATAAGAGAGAATTGTTTGACGCTAGGGATGCGGGGTTTATAAATTGTGGGGCTGGGAATCATACCGCTAGAACTCTTGAAGATAATCTTACGGATGGGTTTATTTTTGCGGATAAGATTCGAACAATGCTTCTGTCACTGCCCAAGTGGCACAACAAAAAGAGCTTTCTTGAAAAAGCCGTTGCGGCTTCGTTGTATGGAAATAAATTTTTTGCCTGGGGTACGGTTAAAGCGCCGGGCGGTTATGAATGGGGTCTGGAATTTCGTAGCGATCCTCCGAGAATGGGAAGCTGGTCCGATACGCTTCTGGGAGCGGTCAAGAATGACGCTACCCGGGGCGACTATGGTGGCTACATGACCGGTAGGGTTACACTCAAGACTTATGGCGACAAACATTTCTTTGCTGCCGTGAGTACGCGGTATGCTTACTATCATATGTGCGGGGCTGGTACCCATACCGACCCATACGGTGAAAGAGGATTCCCGCCGAATAATACCGGAGTATCATTCGTTGGTCTTCCGGTTAATGGACCTTCATCCGGGCCAATTCTGCTTAGAACCTTGAGAGTTGAACATATCAGAGAGTATTTCAAAAAGAACTTAAAGATAGACTGGGATTCGTTTCTTCCGAATCCTGTTTAAAGCAACCCCCATGTGGGGGTTTTTGATTTTGAGGTTGATTTTGTTACCGGATGTGTTATAAGGAATCCAACGAACATTAAAAATCAGGAGATTTAGAATGCGGTATATTTCCGATCCTCTTTATTTTTTAGGCGCCATTATATTGCTTCAAGTGGGCCTGAATCCTGACACGACTTTTTGGTACGGAGTCCTGTTTCTTGTCTTGATTGCTTATGTCCAGAACGTTTCCTATGGTCTTCAGTCGAGGGCGGGCACTCGCAGCAGCAATGCTTTCCATGCTTTTACCGCTGTTCTAGCAAGTTTGGTGTTTTTTGTAACCCTGCGCTATCTCTATCGAGATCAGATGTCTTTGATGCTCCTTCCGACATACATGTTTGCTACTGTGTTTGGAAGCTTACATGGCAACATTGTGTCCCGAAGGATAGAAAAATTAATTGGAGCAGGGTCTGAAGCGCCAAAGGATCAACCTCAACTCATGAGATTTTGGCCCTCCCTGGTTATTTTGTTAGTTGTTCTTGTTTTGCAAATTATTTTTGTGCAGTCATCGCTCACTCCATGGATGATTGCCGGATTAGCACTTCTTGCATTGGTTGATAATTTTTCTTTTGCAGTTTTGAGGCTAGCTCGCAGCAGCGACAACTATTGGTTTCACGGATGTGCCGCACTACTTCAGACCGGCGCAAAATTTTTAGGATTAGCAATCATGTTCAATTATGAAATGAATTGGGCATTGTTCTTGCCTACCACCACTGGGGGAGTGATGGGGAGTTTGACCGGTCAATATTTTGCCCGAAGTATTTCGGATAAAATTAATGCTAAATTTGATTTCCATATTGTGGGAGATAAAAACATAGAATGGCCTGTTCTTCAGATCGCAGTCTTTTCTCTAGGGATGGTTATTCACGGACTTATTTTTGGTCAGAATAATTTTGTTAACGTAATGCTTCTTCTTGGATATGCTTTTGGCCAGAGTGTCAGCTTCGCTATTGTCAGTCGGGCGCGGCAAAGAAATCACGATACTTATCTTATGTGGGCATCCATGTTTTCTAACGGAGTCTGGTATTTAACAATGCATCAACTTGCTTTGAAGAATATTACCCCAGACAAAATAGCGCCATATGTTGTTGGAGGAGTTGTCGGTAGTTTAGTCGGACAGAATGTTGCAATGCATGTTGAGAAAAAAATTAATGCGAGAATGGATGCCGCGATAAAATAAAACAAAATCCCCTTTAGGGGATTTTTTGATTACAATTTTTTAAAACTTAAAATATATCTATTTTAAGTTTTCGAGTTTTTTCTTTGGAATGTTCTATTTGTTTTAAGAGAACTTCAACATCCTCAATTTTGTACAGGCGATAGTTATTCACAGGGTTGCGATAGGCGATAAGCTTGCCGGCATGATCCCAGTTGCGAACCGTCAAGGGGGTTACTCCAAGCAATCTGGCAACATCATTTACTGTCAAAAATTTTTTCGGCATATGTTAAATAATTACTAATTTCTAATTACTAATTTATAAACCATTATAAACCATTCACTCATCAGGGCACAGAGTTTAAATGTTTTTATTAAACTTATGATATCTAGGTTTATGATTGTTTATATATTAATTCTACTTTTATTACCCATCAGCTGTCAATGTGGATAAGTTGCTAACTCTTTTCATAAAAGGTCCGATCTTTTTATTGATCCAAGGTCTGACCTTGGCAAAAAATGCCGACTTATCAACATTTTTTCAACATCCAATGTTATACTTTATGTATCGGAATGAATCTATCCGATACGATATCGGATGTAATATTTTTTTGTTGTAAATCAAAGAAAATTCGTCCGTAACACATAATCAGTATAAAGCTGGAAAAAGTAAATGCACAGTTATCAGATAAAAAAGGCCCAGTCCCGCCAAAGGCGGGACTGGGGGAATGCACACCCGAAGCTCGTAAAAATTTACGGGCTTTAGGTTTTTTAAGTATACAGTAAATTAAATGGATTTTCAAGACAAAAATTACCGCTGGATTTCTATGCTTGAGGCTTCGCGTTTATGTGCCTATTCACAGGAGTATTTAAGTTTACTTGCAAGACGAGGAAAGATTTTTTCTAAAAAAATAGGAAGGAATTGGTATACGACGCGCGAAGCGATAGATAATTATTTAAAAACACAAAGCGTTTTTGTTTCTTTGCCTAAAAATATTTTTGGACGGCTTACGTCTTCGCTTACTCCGGAAGAACCTGAAAAAGGAGAACCGATTAAACATTCTGAGCATTCAAAAATATTTGAAGAATTTGAGCGTCTCAATCCGCAAGTATTTTTAGGGAGCGAAAAAGAAACAAAAATTCAAACTCCGGTTGTAACTATGCCGCCGCAAATAATACAAGGACCGCCCTTGCAGACAAGGACGGTCCTTGAGGAAAATCGCAAAAGCTTGGTTTTGGACAAACTCGATAAACTTTCTGATTCACTCGGTAGTTTTGCCGAAAAAATTACTGAAAAAGTTAATCAACCGGTTGTTGTTCAAACTCAAGTTCAGAGTTCTTTAACCTCAGAACAAAAAGAATTTTTTGATACGGAAATTTCTTCGTTCGCGCATCGTTTCAAGATGTTTAATCGCTTTGCACATTCTATGATGCGAAATCCTGTCAGGATGACAGTAATTATGATTACGGCGATTGTCGCAATATTCGTAATTGCCGGCGGATTTAGTTTTGGCCAAGTTGATCATATCGTTCAACAAGCCAAAAAAGCATTCAAGGATGCAGACACAATTCAGGGGCATTTTCCGGGCACGCACGCGAACGAGGTCCTTGTTTTGGATAAAGCGGGAAACGTTTCGATATTTGGACATATTGAAACGCAAGGCCAGTTGCGTTCCTATGCGCCCGATGGAGTGGCGCCGATAGTAGTGGATTCGATGACTTTGGTGGAAAATTTAAACGCCAATTATTTAAACGGCTTGGCCTCCAAAGATTTTACTCTCGCCTTCGTTACCAAAAATGGCAATCTTACTTACGAGGACGTGTATCTAGAAGGTAACGTTGAAGTTGGCAAAATACTGGTTGTAAAAGGCGCAACCAAATTAATGGATTCTTTACAGGTTTATGGGGGTTTGGGTGTTTTTGGCGATGCGGTTTTCGGAAAAGACATAACTTTAACTAGTGGCACTATTCACATTAATAATCTTTCGCTGATTAAAAATTTAAACGCCGAATATCTGGACGGTATTAAAAAACAAAATATCAATCTTGATTTTGTTACAACAAACGGCGCTTCTACTGCCAATGGTATTTCTGTCGGCGGTCTGGAAGTGAATGGCCAAAGCGACTTTAAGGGGATGGGATTTTTCTATGAAGGAGTTTGGGGCTCCGATGGATCATTCGGAACACTGGGTGTATCTGATGATGCGATTATTGGCAACCAAGACAAACCGGAAAATTCCCGCTTTACAGTTTTTTCCAAATATTTCAGTGTTGATTCAAGTGGCAATACAACTGTCGGGGGTAATTTGTCTGCGGGAACATCAACGCTTAGCAATCTTGTTGTGAGCAACTATGTTCAATCTGATCTTGTTCCTTCCGGTTCACACAATTTAGGTTCATCGGCAAATCGGTGGACAAATGTCTTTGCCCAGAATCTTAATTTAAGCGGGACGTTCACCGCTTCCGGCAGTGTTAACTTTGCTGGCACCTCAAGCTCATCGTTTAGAATTAATAGCGACAATACCAGTTCTGACTCCGAAGATTCTTATTTGTCTTTTGAAAGAGGCACGACCACACCGAATTCGACTTTAAAATGGAATTCAACACAGAACCGTTTTGAATTTAACGAACCGGTTTTTATATCCAGTTCAAGCGCTACAATCTTTTCCGTCTCCGGTGGTCCGGCATCAATTTCTAATACTCTCTATGTTCAAAATTCCGGCAACGTCGGCATCGGGACGACGGGTCCAACCACCAAGTTCCAAGTGGTCGGTTCTGCCTCCGTTTCTTCCAACTTAGAAGTCGGCGGCACCGCTAGTATTTCCGGCGCAACCACATTGCGAGGTGTAACATATACTTGGCCTTCGGCCGATGGTAACAGCGGTAATGTTTTAAAAACGAATGGTTCGGGCACATTGAGCTGGGGCACGGGTCTTGCTTCCAATTCTCTTGACTTTGATGAATTTGTTGACTCAATGACCTTAGATGCCAATCTGACTATTAATCGAGGCGTGGGCAACTATTTCATCGGCATCGGCCAAGCTCCTTCCACCGTCTTTGAAGTCCAGGGCACGGCCTCGGCCTCCTACCTCCTGACCGGCAACACACTCCAAGTCGGAGGCTATAGCTCTGCAGCGTATTCGAGGTTTGGCACTGCCACTACCGGCCACACCAACTACATCACCGCTTCCAACGACCTTCTTGTTTCTGGCGACTTAGAAGTTGACGCCACGGCTTCATTCGATTCGTTTGTTCAAATCGGCAACCTGTTGTCTTTCTCC